>JACCDG011391554.1_pt1 | contig 48681 bp, 45 predicted proteins | sample 7442471 | NCBI WGS metagenome assembly JACCDG01 (sample SAMN15323444, study PRJNA562643) | freshwater metagenome | isolation source: river surface water | place: USA:Blue River Watershed | collected 2017-08-17
CAAATGGCAGGTGAATTAAATCAATTTGGAAAATAAAGGGTATGCGTCAAACCAAAGTAGCTCAACGTTACGCGAAAGCGATTTTTGATTTGGCAGTAGAAACTTCCAAATTAGAAGAGGTGAAACAAGATTTTGATTTGATCCAATCTGTTCAAAGCAAAGATCTTCATCTGATGTTGATGTCACCTGTTGTCAAAGCCGAAAAAAAAATTGCCATATTTGAAGCAGTTTTTTCCAAACATATTCAACCACTAACTCAGTCTTTTTTCAAGCTTATCTTTTCCAAGGGAAGATCAGTGGCCATCCAAGACATCATCTCTGCATTCATTGAGAAATACAGGTTGCAAAAAGGTATTCAACTGGTCGAGCTCACAACTGCAGTGGAGGTTTCAAATGAAATCAAAGGCACCATCTCCGCTGTGCTTAAGGAAAATAAGCTCTTGAAAGGAAAGTCTATTGAGATGAGATCCAAAGTAGATGCTTCCATCATTGGCGGCTTGATTGTTCAGATCGATGATCAATTGTTTGATGCAAGCATCAGGCATGATCTACAGGCCATCAAAAAGCAGTTCATAGAAAACATGTACATCAGTAAAATATAATCACAGCATTTAAACTCAAAGCAATGATAGAGATTAAACCCGACGAAATATCAGCCATCCTCCGCCAACAGTTAAGCAATTTCAATTCCTCAGCGGACCTGGAAGAGGTAGGTTCAGTACTGCAGGTTGGTGACGGCATCGCACGTATTTATGGATTGAACAATGTACAATCCGGTGAGTTGGTTGAATTTGAAAATGGTGTCAGAGCCATTGCATTGAACCTTGAAGAGGACAATGTAGGTGTGGTTTTGATGGGAGAGGGTCTGGACATCAAAGAAGGATCAAAAGTAAAACGTACAGGCAAAATCGCATCCATCAAAGCAGGAATGGGATTGGTTGGACGTGTGATCAATACACTTGGAGAACCGATTGATGGCAAGGGTCCTGTAAAGGGTGATTTATATGAAATGCCTCTTGAGCGCAAGGCACCGGGTGTTATTTTCCGTGAGCCTGTGAAGGAACCGCTTCAAACAGGTATCAAGGCAATCGATGCCATGATTCCAGTTGGACGCGGACAAAGGGAATTGATCATCGGCGATCGCCAGACAGGTAAAACTGCTATTGCAATCGATACCATTATCAATCAAAAAGAATTTTACAAGGCAGGTAAACCTGTTTATTGTATTTATGTGGCAGTTGGACAAAAAGCTTCAACCATTGCTGCGGTGATGAAGACACTGGAGGACAATGGTGCGATGGATTATACCATCATCGTTGCGGCTTCTGCTGCAGAACCAGCACCACTTCAATTCTACGCTCCTTTTGCCGGTGCTGCCATCGGTGAATTCCTGCGGGATACCGGAAATGCTGCATTGATTGTGTATGATGATCTTTCCAAGCAAGCAGTTGCATACCGTGAAGTGTCATTGTTGCTTCGTCGTCCACCCGGCCGTGAAGCATATCCAGGCGACGTATTCTATTTGCACAGCCGTTTGCTGGAAAGAGCTGCAAAGGTGATCAGCAAAGACGATGTTGCCAAGAAAATGAACGACCTTCCTGACTCCATCAAACATTTGGTGAAAGGTGGTGGATCACTGACTGCACTCCCAATCATTGAAACACAAGCGGGTGACGTATCAGCATACATTCCTACGAATGTAATTTCCATTACCGATGGACAGATTTTCCTTGAATCCAATCTCTTCAATGCCGGTATTCGTCCAGCGATCAACGTTGGTATCTCAGTGAGCCGTGTGGGTGGTAATGCACAGATCAAATCAATGAAGAAGGTAGCAGGTACCCTGAAACTGGATCAGGCGCTTTACCGCGAAATGGAGGCATTCTCCAAGTTTGGTGGTGATTTGGATGCTGCTACAAAATCAGTATTGGACAAAGGTGCACGCAACGTTGAAATCCTAAAACAAGGGCAGTACCAGCCTGCTTCAGTTGAAAAACAGGTTGCCATCATTTATCTCGGTACCCAAGGACTCCTCAGAGAGGTTCCTGTCAAATCTGTAAAGGATTTTGAAGAACAATTCCTGATGGAAATGGAAACCAAACATGCAGATATCCTCGCGGAATTCAAAAAAGGAAACCTTCCGGAGGACGGCATCAAAAAAATGACTGAACTGGCCAAAAACATCATGGCACAATACAAATAAATATATACATCCCATATTCAAAGGCCTGGTTGTACCAGGCCTTTTTTGTTTTGCACAGATCTGTCAAAATATTTACATTCATCAGGTAAAACCTGCATATGAAAAAAATAATCTCCTTTTCCATCGCTGCTTTCATCACGTTGAATCTTTTTGCAGCTGTTCGTTTGCCATCCATCATTTCATCTCACATGGTCCTGCAACAAAAGACAAAGGTCAAGTTATGGGGCTGGTCTGCTCCTGCAGAAAAAATCAGGATCCAGGTTGGTTGGGATACAACGACTTACGAAACAACAGCGTCAAGGGGAGCAAGATGGGTGGCAGAAATAAAGACACCCGCTGCAGGTGGTCCGTATACCATAAAGATCAAGGCGAGCAATGAAATCATATTGGAGGATGTACTGATAGGTGAGGTTTGGGTTTGCGGCGGACAAAGCAATATGGAATGGAGTGCAGATCAGGGTCTGAAACAATCCAAGGAAGAGTCGCCCAATGCAACCAACAAACAGATTCGTTTTTTTTATGTTACGAAATCAACTTCTGCAACACCACAGGATGATGTACAGGCAAAATGGGTTGTATGCAATCCGGAGGATATGCTGCATTTCAGTGCGATTGGATATTTTTTTGGCAAGCAAATCAATGCAACAACTGGTTATCCCGTTGGATTGATCAACAGCAACTGGGGTGGAACACCAGCCGAGGTATGGACACCATCTGAGATTGTGCTGAATGACCCTGACTTGCGACTGGCAGCTGAGAAATTGAATCCAAGTCAGTGGTGGCCGCATATAAGAGGAGAAGCATACAATGCGATGATTCACCCACTTGCGAATTTTGAAATAGCAGGAGCCATTTGGTACCAGGGGGAAAGCAATGTAGGGACCCATTATGCTTATCAACGCCTCTTCACCAACATGATTGATGGTTGGAGAAAAGCATGGAATAAAAACTTCCCCTTTTATTTTGTTCAGATTGCTCCCTACGCCTATGGCGACAATCACATCAATGGCGCATTGTTGAGAGAGGCACAAACAAAGTCAGCCTCTTTTCCCAAAACAGGCATGGTTGTGGTAAGTGACCTGGTTGACAATGTAAAGGATATTCATCCAACCTTGAAAAAAGAGGTGGCTGCACGATTGGCCAACTATGCACTTGCAGAAACTTATCAGATCAGTGGACTTCACTATAAGAGTCCTCAGTATGCATCGCACTCAATTGAAAAAAATAAAATCAGAATACAGTTTGACAATGTGCCAACTTCATTAATGTCGAAGGGAGGTGAGCCAACAGACTTTTACATAGCAGGAGCCGATGGAGTTTATGTGCCAGCAAAGGCAGTGATCGAGGGCAAATCCATTGTCGTATTCAACCGCAATGTGAAAGAACCTGTTGACGTCAGGTTTGGATTTACCAATACAGCAATGCCCAACTTGTTTTCAGCAGAAGGGTTGCCGGTTAATCTGTTCAGGACGGATAAATAAAACTGTCAACTGTTAACTGTTAACAGTTGACAGTTGATAAAATATTAGTAGAACTTGGTTACTCCAGGCACAGCTACTTTGTAACTGCCGTTTTCATCAGGCAATGTTTTTGGCATTGCATCCCATGCATAATTCTCAGGCTGCAGATTGAGTCCGCTGTTCAGCGCCTTGTCCCACTCAACAACCTGGCCACTGTAGGTTGCCATTCTTCCCAGAATAGAAGTCATGGTACTTTTTGCTCCATTCTCTGCATCTGCGAATTTGTATTCACCTTTTGCAATGGCTGCAAACAATTCAACGTGTTCATTTTGATAGGGGTCGTTCTCCTGCTTTCTGTCAAATTGATACAAGACTGTTCCTTTGTGATCCCTGATATTGGCAGCTCCGCAGAAAATTTTTCCTTTGGTTCCGATGATCAACTCATCCACTTTGGCGGATGTTTTTGGAATATGCCTGCATTGTGAATTCAGGATGGAACCGTCTGCATAATGAAACTCCACAAAGTGATGATCAAAAATCTCACCGTGATCCTTGCCTTTTCTGACTTCTCTTCCACCAAATCCCTGTGCTTTGATTGGATAAGCTCCTTTGAACCAATTGATGACATCAATATTATGGATGTGTTGCTCAGTGATATGATCACCGCAGAGCCAGTTGAAGTAATACCAATTGCGCATTTGGTACTCCATTTCAGTTTGCTCCGGTTTTCTGGGATTGACCCATACTCCATCGTTGTTCCACCAAGCCTGTGCAGAAGTAATGTCACCAATCAGGTCTTTTCTTTTGTATAGTTCTCTGTATGAATTTTGATAATGTCGCTGCAGTCCCACAACCACATTTAATTTTTTTGTTTTTGCAATAGCCGCAGCTGCCAATACTTTTTTGACACCCTCTGGATCAGTTGCAACGGGCTTTTCCATGAAAATATGCTTGCCCTGATTGACTGCCTCTTCAAAATGTATGGGCCTGAAACCGGGAGGTGTAGCCAGGATGACAACATCCGCAAGTGGGATGGCTTTCAGATAAGCATCGAATCCAACGAACTTTCTTTCATCTGGTACATCCACCATTGTTTTTACCGATCCTTTGGTTCCTGCATCAGAGAGATCTTCAGAAGTAATGTTTTTATAGCAGCTGTCAAGGCGATCTCTGAATGCATCTGCCATGGCGACCAATTTTACATTTTGCTTGCTTTGCAAAGCCTGCAGGGCTGCACCAGTTCCTCTTCCTCCGCAACCGATCAATGCTATTTTGATTGAATCGTCAGCTCCTGAAAAATAATTGGCTTGGGACATCATGGGAGCGGCTATGATTCCGGTTGAGAGGAGTCCACCTTGTTTTACAAATACGCGGCGTCCTTTGTGGTTTGGCATGTTTGTGTACATCGTTGATTATTTAATCGTTAGTTACCCAGATACAATTTATACAATTTTTCGGCTTCTTCCTGCGTGGGTTGGTTGGCCGGACAAACAATTCTGAATCCAACGAACATCCCATCGGTAAGCCACCACCTGCTTTTGGGAAGTTGAGGATCTCTTTTGTTCCAACTGGTTTCAGAAAATTGCCTGCTGAATGATCTTAATTTTTTGGCATCATCGAGATAGGATCCACCTCGTATGCTTCTGGGATACCTCGAAACGGGAAGAACGATTTTGTCTTTTTCATTGTTCACTGTTTTTTTGAGATATTCCTGATCGTATTGATCCATTGTCCACTCAGCCACATTTCCCAGCATGTCATAGAGTCCCCAGGGATTGGGTTTTTTCGTTCCGACTTTCTGGTATTTTTCCTGGCTGTTCAATGTATACCATGCGTATTGGCCAAGTTTTTCGGTACCATCTCCAAAAAAATATGACGTCTGTGTGCCAGCTCTGCACGCATACTCCCATTCTGCCTCAGTAGGCAATCGAAAAAATTTGCCTGTTTTATGATACAACCATCTGCAAAACATCAATGCCGCATCCACACTCATGCTATTGGCAGGATAGCCACCTTCTTTTCCCATGTTCCAGCTGAGGTCAATGTACTGCGGTGTAGGTCTGGTGATGGCATCTGCTTTTGATCCCTGTGATGTTTCTTCATCCTTGAAAAAAACATCAAATTGGTCATGGGTGATTTCAAATGCACCAATGGAAAATGGGGAGACCTGCACTTGTCGCGCTGGCTTTTCATGCGGGTTCAAGGATGTATTGCTGCCCATGGTAAAGGATCCTCCCTGCAGTCCAATCATTTTGATGGATTGATTGGATCCGGGTATCAATATTTCTTCCTTGGAAACAGGTTGGGCAAAAATGATTCCAGAGGGAAACAATAAAACGAGCAAAGGAATTAATTTCTTCACCATGGATGATTTGATGCAATTTTAAGTAAATTGTTCTAAGTAATTTGATTCAACATAAAATTATCTCTTATGGAAAGAAGAGGATTCATCAGAAATTCATCATTGGCTGGCATGGGATTGCTTTCAGGTAAATCCCTTTATTCTCAAAACAATCTTCCAGCTTCCAAGCCTTTTAACTTGAGTTATGCATTTCATGATGGAATGTTTGCCAATCATGCCGGCAAGGATTTCATTGATCAAATAAAATTTGCACATGATCAGGGATTCAATGCTATTGAAGACAATGGAATGATGTCGAGGACACCTGAAATGCAATCCAAGATTGGTGAAACTTTGGAGAAACTTGGTATGCGCATGGGCGTGTTTGTGATTACCTCAGAGAACTGGCATTGGAAAATGAGCCTCGCGACGGGTAAACAGGAATTCAAGGATCTCATTGTGAAAGATTGTCACAAGGCAGTGGAAGTGGCGAAGAGATGCAATGCAAAATGGGCTACCGTTGTGCCGGGAAATTATGACCGTTCATTGCCATATGATCTGCAAATGGCCAATGTGATCGAAGGATTGAGGCTGGGGACGGAAGTGTTGGAAAAAGCCGGACTGGTCATGGTGCTTGAACCATTGAGTGACAACCCGGATTTATTTTTGCGTTACTCCGCACAAACATTCATGGTATGCAAAGCTGTCAACAGTCCCTCTTGCAAAATACTTTTTGACATGTATCATATGCAGAGAAATGAAGGCAACATCATCGCAAACATGGACAAGTGTTGGAGTGAAATCGGATACATGCAGATCGGTGACAATCCCGGAAGAAATGAACCAACAACCGGTGAAATGAATTATAAGAATATATTCAAGCATATATACAACAAAGGTTTCAAGGGAATACTTGGTATGGAACACGGTAATGCCGTGAAAGGAAAAGAAGGTGAAATTGCCTTGATAAAGGCATACAGAGAATCAGATGATTTTCTCTAGAATCTGAATCCCAGTGAGATGCCTGCTCTGATGCCTGCCCAGGGTCCATCAAGATTCAACTTTAATGAATTAGCTGTTATTTCAGAAGTAAGAGTGGTCATGGGTATGTCTAAGTTGTTTACTGCATCTTTTATTGCATTCTGTTCTGCAGTGCTCAAGGAAAAAGAGCTTAAGCCCAATAATGAGCCGTTTCCTGAACCATAGTGGGGGCCGATGATCTGCCAGTCAAGTACAATACTTTTTCCAAGAAACCATTGTGCTCCCATCATCAGTCCATATGTTGTTGATTTTACATCACCTGATAAGCTTATGTTATCCGTCACTCCATTAACTGGTGTAAATTCAATTTTTATTCCTTCTCCATGAAAATTGGCAAATCGAATAAAAGGAGCGAAATAGAATCCTCTGCCATACCCTTTTTTGCCAGGATACCATCTTAATTCAGGAGTAATGGCGCTACTTGAAACAAGAAGTTGATCAATTGTCTTTTGTGCTCCTGCGTCCCCATTTGCAATTTTTACAATGTCATTTTTAAATGGAATGTTTCCCAACGGCATGTATCTGTAGCTGACAGCAATGGAGATTTTTTTACCTAAAATACGTTCCAGCTGTCCATTATAGTTGCTAAGGGGCAGGGAAGTGAGATTGACTTTTATCAGATTTTTTTTAGGGGTCGAAATGTTTTTTTCTTGGGCTTGCAAGGAGACAAGAGACAACAGTATAAATGCCGTTATGAGCGTTGTTTTTGCAATCCGTTTCATGGTATCCTTTCAATGAATATAATGAAAAAATACTATTCGTCAATTTTTTCATCTACTGCATTGGCAACAACATGTGCTGAAATCTTTTTCAACGGATTTTTTCTCAATTCCTGATAATTGTTGCGCGTATTGAAGACGTCCATTGCAGAAAAAACGGCAGCCCTGAAGGAAGATTCATCGGCCTGGTTTTTCCCGGCAATATCAAATGCTGTACCATGATCAGGCGAAGTTCTGATCACTTGCAGTCCGGCTGTAAAATTTGTTCCCTCACCAATGGCAAGCGATTTGAATGGGATCAGTCCCTGGTCGTGGTACATGGCCAGTATGGCATCAAATTTTTCATGATTTCCTCTTGCAAAAAATGCATCTGCGCTGTAAGGTCCCATCACCACGCAATCATTTTTCTTGGATTCAAGTATCGCGGGGCGAATGATTTCTTTTTCTTCTCTGCCTACAAGTCCCTCGTCACCTGCATGCGGATTGAGTCCAAGTACTGCAATGCGCGGACGTTCTACTCCAAAATCTTTGATGAGGCTGTTTTTCAACAAATTGATTTTCTTGATGATTTGCTCTTTGTTGATGTTTTTTGCAACATCCATGATGGCCAAATGTTCTGTGAGCAAACCTACTCTCATGTTGTCTGCAATCATCAGCATCAATACATCATCTGCTTTGAATGCTTCTTTGAGAAATGGTGTATGGCCTGTAAAACTAAACGCACTGCTTTGCATGGTATACTTATTCAATGGGGCAGTGACCAGTGCATCGATTGATTTTTCTTTCAGGGCTTTCACGGCAGCCTGCAAGGATAGAACACCATATTTTCCACCAGTCTCCGTCATTTGTCCGGGTTGGATGTCAACATCCTCTTCCCAAACGGTAAAAATGTTGACTTGCTTGGGATTGATTTTGGAAATTTCTTTGATGCTGACGTAATTCAAATTAATTTCTGGAATGGATTTTTTATAAAAATTGATCACCTTGTTGGACGCGAAAATGACAGGTGTACACAATTCCAATATTCTGTTGTCTGAAAATGTTTTGATGATAATCTCTATGCCAATGCCATTTAAATCACCCACTGAAATCCCGATCACTGGCCTGTTTTGTTCGCTCATATATGGAGTTTAGCTTGAAGCGACAAAGGTAGGGATAATGGCTAATCTTTATCGTAATTTTGCACCGGCATGCTTACACTCAAAAAATCACTCGGTCAGCATTTTTTAAAGGATGAAACCATTTCTGTTCGTATTGTAGACGAGCTGAAACGTCACCCTTTCAAGCAGTTGCTGGAAGTGGGACCTGGGGGAGGTGCCCTCACCAAGTACCTGCAGGAAATCCCGGACATTGATTTGAAATTGGTTGAGATTGACCAAGAAAAAATTGCTTTTCTTTCAACGGCATTTCCAAAGTTGAAACCACACATTGTGGAAGGAAGCATCCTTGATGTAGCTTGTCCGTTTGAAGGTAAGTTTACCATGATTGGAAATTTTCCCTATAACATCTCAACCCAAATTGTTTTCAAGGTAATTGAATGGCGTGAACAGGTCGAACTCATGGTGGGCATGTTTCAAAAGGAGGTTGCCGAAAGAATTTGTGCAAAGCCAGGAACAAAAGATTACGGCATCATCAGTGTTATTGCACAGGCCTATTTCAAAACGAGCTATCTTTTTGATGTAGATGAAACTGCTTTCAATCCCCCTCCCAAAGTGAAGAGCGGTGTCATATCACTGGAGTATGTCGGAAATCCTTATCAGATTGACAATCACCGTAAATTTTCGGTCCTGGTAAAAACCGCTTTTTCTCAACGCAGAAAACAATTGCGCAATCCATTGAAAGGCTTTTTTGATAAAACCATGTTAACCGATGAAATATTTACCAAAAGGGCTGAGCAACTTTCAGTAGAAGATTTTGTTCATTTGTTAAAATCAATGAAGTGAGAAAAGTACTGATCACAGCATTTGCTCATCCTTTGCTTCGTGCATCACTCATCGAAAGGGGGTATGAAGTAGATGTACAGGAAAAAATCAATGATCAGCAGTTGATGAACATGGTTCATCAATATGAGGGACTGGTTATCACCACGCGTTTGACAATCGATCGTGAAATCCTGGATCGTGCAACTCAATTGAAATGGATTGGAAGGTTGGGAAGTGGAATGGAAATTGTTGATGTTGCATATGCCCAAGAAAAAGGAATCAAGTGCTTCAGCAGTCCGGAAGGAAACAGAAATGCAGTAGCCGAACACTGTCTGGGTACATTGCTTTCGCTGATGCACCATATAAACAAGTCACATCTTGAAGTGAAGGAGGGTAAGTGGATAAGAGATGCAAACAGGGGAGTTGAGCTGACAGGGAAAACTGTGGGCATCATTGGATTTGGAAATACGGGTGCTGCTTTTGCCAAATTATTATCATCCTTTGATGTGAGGATATTGGCACATGATAAATACAAACAAGGATTTGAGAAAAGCCATATCAGGGAAGCTTCGCTGGAACAGGTGCTGACTGACTCAGATATTATCAGTCTTCACCTGCCCTTGACAGACGAAACCACCTATTATGCTGATCATGCTTTTTTTGCCGCTCTCCAACGCAAACCATTTTTTTTGAATGCCTCCAGAGGTAAAGTCGTTGAAACAGCGGCTCTGATCGAGGCAATCGACAAGGGATGGATTGCTGCTGCAGGGTTGGATGTCCTTGAAAATGAGAATCTTGCTTCATATACCGAAGAAGAAAGTACAGCGCTCAACCACTTGCTGAACAGGGAAAATGTAATCATTACCCCACACATTGCAGGATACAGCCATGAAGCACTTCTGAAAATGGCTGAAACAGTCATCCAAAAACTGGATAGCCTTTTTGAAAATTGATTTTCTGGAATTTATGTAACTTTGCATTACAGCAACGCCCCAGTTTATTCTGAGGCGTTGCTATTTTTTTCAAACCCAAGCTAAATGTGATACTATGAGCGTAATGTATGTTACCAAGGAAACACTGGAGCAAATGAAGGCTGAACTTCATAAGATGAAGACAGTTGAGAGGCCCGCTGCTTCTAGAGCAATTGCGGAAGCAAGGGAGAAGGGTGATCTCAAGGAGAATGCAGAGTACGATGCTGCAAAAGAAGCACAGGGGCTCCTCGAAGCAAGAATTTCAAGAATGGAGACCGAATTGGCCAATGCACGCATCCTTGATGCATCTGAAATTGATACTTCCAAGGTTTCCATATTAACCAAGGTCACCATCACCAACAAGGCCACCAAGAAATCAATGACCTATCAAATTGTTTCGGAAAAAGAAGCGGATTTGAAACTCCAAAAAATATCAGTTACTTCCCCCATTGGCAAGGGACTCCTGGGGAAGAAAGTTGGAGATGATGCTGAAATTCAAGCACCCAATGGTAAAATTGTATTTCATATCGATCACATAACGATATAGATATGGCAAGTATTTTCAGCAAAATCATCAATGGAGAAATTCCTTCGTATAAAATTGCGGAAAACGATTTGTTTTATGCATTCCTGGATGTGTTTCCACTTGTACCCGGACACACATTGGTTGTGCCCAAAAAAGAAACAGATTATATTTTTGATTTGAGCAAAGAAGAACTTGATTCAATCTTTTCTTTCTCAAGACCCATTGCGAAAGCCATCGAAAAGGCTTTTCCCTGTAAACGTTGTGGTATAGCAGTCATTGGATTGGAAGTGCCCCATGCACATGTGCATCTGGTACCGATTCAGACTGCGGATGATTTGAATTTTACAAGGGAAAAATTAAAACCAACACAGGAAGCATTGCAGCAAGCTCAAGCTGCCATACTTGCACATTTGTCCTGATTATTTTTTCACCACCCTTTCAGGATGTTGCTGAATGAAACTGCTCCAGCTAGAGCTTTGTTTTTTAGTAGACTTCCTTTTTGAAGTTGCCTTTGGGATGACAATGGACTGGTCGTTGAATTGATGGCAAATCGCTACCGCCAATGCATCAGAGGCATCAAAATACCGAATGGTTTGTTTGAGTTGCATGATGTTGTTTAACATCTTCCAAATCTGCTCCTTGGTTGCATTTCCGTTGCCAGTGATGGCTTGTTTGACTTTTTTCGGAGAGTATTCTGCAACTGCAACCTTGTTGGACATGGCCACAGCGATCGCAACACCCTGGGCCCTTCCAAGTTTGAGCATGCTTTGAACATTTTTCCCAAAAAAGGGTGCTTCAATCGCCATGGCATCAGGATGGTACTTATCTATCAGGGATTGAATCGTTTCGTTGATCATGCCCAGTCGCACGAACATATCCTTTTTCCCGTTCAGCTTGACAACGTCCATTTCCAGCATGCTTATTTTACTTCCATGGACTTCAATGATGCTGAATCCCATGATGACAGTTCCCGGGTCGATTCCTAAAATAATTTTACTTTTCAATTTCAAGTGTATATTGTTGTCGCGTGAGCCTGAACAAAAATATCAAATTAATCATCAACTATGTGGTAGGACCAACATTGCTCATCCTCATATCCTATCATTTATACCATGAATTTTCAAGCAGTCCCCAACTCTCATTTGATCGAGATGCTATTCAGTACAATATCAGGAGGAATGGACTGATATTTCCAGTTGTTTCCCTCGTATTGATGTTTATGCAATGGACAATCGAGGCATTGAAGTGGAGGATCATCTTCAAAACTGTTCATTTTCAGATGAAATGGGCTACCTCTTTGAAAATGATTTTTGCGGGATCCTCTTTTTCATTCGTCACACCCAATCGAATGGGTGAATTCATTGGAAGGGTAGTGTATTTGCCATCTGAAATGAAAGGCATCGGTACAGCATTTACCGTGTACAATAGCATTGTGCAGATTTCGGTTTATTGTTTTTTTGCCTCTATCGCTCTCTATTTTTATGATGTTTCATTGTTTTCAGAAAAACTGTCAACATCTATTGCTGGATGGATTGATATGCTGAAAATGTTTACTCCCTTGATCGCTCTTGCATGCATTGTGTTTTTTTTCTTCCAAAAACGCTTATTCACTTTTTTATACAATGCTCGAATTTTCAAGAAGTTTACAAATATCTGGAGAGATTGCATGCAATTAAGTCACGGTACATCTGTTGGTATGTTGGGATTGACAATGTTGAAAACCATGATGGTTGTTCTCCAGTATTGGCTCGTTTTTTCATGGCTGGGAGTAGAGATTTCTTTTATTTCAACCTTTGCCGCTGTATCATTGATGATGTTTGGACTGGTTGTGTTCCCCACCATTTCATTTATTGAAATTGGATTGAGATGGGAGTTCTCATATTTGCTCTTTTCTGTTTACACTTCAAATTTGTTGGGAATCACCATTGGTGCCAGCATTATATGGTTGCTCAACATTGTATTCCCTGCTATCATTGGTGCTTTTTGGTTGATTTTTAGGCCTATTCACAGGCATGATCCATAAACATTTTATCATGTATCCTGTATTTCTTTTGGTGAATTGCCTCTCAACAGAACTATCTTTGCACCATGAACTTTGTCAGAAAATCTTCTCTTATCATTTGCTTCGTGCTGCTGTCCGTAAGATTGACGGCTGACAATGATTTTTGCGGGGTTCAAAATATTTCATTTACCGGGAATGAGCAGGTTAACTTCAAGATCTTCTATAATGTAATTGGATTGTATGTGGATGCTGGGAATGCCTCATTCACTGTCAGCAATGCCAAAATAAACAGCAGGCCGGTTTATCATATTGTTGGACTCGGAACTTCCAATCCCTCTTACGATTGGATATTCAGGGTGAGGGACAAGTATGAATCCTACGTGGATACCGCAACCCTGAAGCCTTATCGTTTTGTGCGACACGTGGAGGAGGGGAGTTTTAGAAAAGATGAGTTGGTCAACTTCAATCATGAGGAAAAAAAAGCGACCACACAAAAAGGCAGCTTCAATGTACCTGCATGTATACAGGATGTATTGAGTGCAGTTTATTATGCACGCAACATTGATTTTTCAAAACGTACCATCGGGGAGAAAATACCATTCAGCATGTTCATTGATGATGCAGTACACAATCTTTACATACGTTACCTTGGAAAAGAGGTAATCAAAACCAAATACGGCATTTTCAATGCCATCAAATTCAAGCCCATGTTGATCGGAGGAACTGTTTTCAAGGGAGGGGAGCTCATGACTGTTTGGGTATCAGATGATGGCAATCACCTGCCTTTGCGCATCGAAAGCCCCATCAGTGTTGGCAGCGTAAAAGTGGACATGGTCAAGTTCAAAAATCTGAGGTTTCCATTTGATGCGCTGATCACATGGAGATGATCAAAGATCACACAATCGATAAACATTGCCTTTCGAAAACCCTTTTTCTGTTTGAACGACAGTACAGCATTCAACATTCGCGTCGTGTTCAAAAAAGAGGATATACCCATTCGATACAGCCTCTTGGAGAAAAGCCTCTTTTTCAATGAGTGTGGTCATAGGAAACATATCATAGCCCATGACATAGGGCAGCGGAATATGTGCTGCAGTGGGTATGAGATCTGCCATGTAAACAAGCCTGTGGTTGTTGTAATGGATCATAGGAAGCGCCATGCTTCTGGTATGGCCGTTGGCAAAAAGAATTTCAATATGCTCTGAGAAACGGGTCCGTTGTTGTTGCTGTTCTTCAATGAATCTGATCACGCCATGTTGTTGCAGTGGCAGTATATTTTCTTTCAAAAAAGATGCTTTTTCTCTGGCATTCGGTTGCACAGCCCACTCCCAGTGTGCCTTGGAGGTCCAATAGGTTGCATTTGGGAAAGCAGGCTCCATGGATCTGTTGACTGCTCCACCGCAATGATCAAAATGCAAATGGGTCAACAACACATCTGTAATATCTTCTTTCTCGAAACCATTTTCTTTCAGTGAATTTAAGAGATTGTTACCAGAGGGATGGTAATGCCCAAAAAATTTATCAGATTGTTTATCCCCCATTCCTGTATCGATGAGTATTTTTTTATCACCATCAACGATCAGCAGACACCTCATGGCAAAAGTGCAAAGATTATTTTCATCGGCGCTAATCAACTTCTGCCAGAGCAGTTTGGGTACTACCCCAAACATTGCGCCACCATCCAGTTTGAAAGATCCTGCGTCAATTGAATAGACTTGCATATTTTTCTTTTGTAACAACTTTTTTGGTGTATAAGAGGGCAAAAAAGCTAAAAATAAAAAATAGCATAAGGACCAAAATTGAGTTTCTGATGCTTCCAGTAAGCTCTTCGTTTCTTGCAAATAGGAACAACCCGATGGTAAGGGCGATCTTTTCAGTTACATCATAAAAGCTGAAATAAGAAGTAGTGTCCTCTGTTGGTGGAATCAATTTGGAGTAGGTGCTTCTTCCTATGGTTTGAATACCACCCATGACCAGTCCTACGCATGCGGCTAATATATAGAACTCAGTTTGTGATTGAATGAAGTACCCCCACAGGCAGATTCCTATCCAAATAAAAACTGCCACGACCAGGGTGTAAATATTCCCAATTCGTTTACTCAACCAACTCATGAGAATAGCGCCGACAAGTGCTACCAATTGGATGAGTATGATTGTCATGATCAGCTTTGGCTCATCCTCCGGTTTGGGAAAAATTTCTTTTTTACTGAAGCTGGCAGCCACCAACATAACTGTTTGCACACCCACACTGAAGAGAAAGAAAGAGATCAGGTATCTCTTCAGAGCAGGAATTTGTTTGGCTTGATTCCACACTAGTTTTAATTCATGAAATCCGTTTACCAGCAGATGTTTTTTAAGTTGTTTGTTTTGCTCTGTATTAGATGGGAGTGATTTGAAGGTGATTTGTGCAAAACCTAGCCACCAGCAACCCACGAGTAAAAATGAAATTCTGGGTCCCAGTGTTTTGTCATTGGGGTCCAATCCAAACAGTTGAGGCTGCAGAATAACTACAAAGCATATCAGCTGCAAAAGCACGCTTCCTATATAACCCATTGCAAATCCCCTGGCACTGAGTGCATCTCTTTCATCTGGAGTTGCTATGTCAGGTAAATACGAATTATAAAAAACCAGACTACTCCAAAATCCCAAAGCTGCAAGGGCGAAAAAAATAATGCCCCATTCAATTTTTTCTGGTGTGAAAAAGAACAACATGGAGCAGGCAAGTGAGCCGATGACAACAAAGAACCGCATGAATGCCTTTTTATTTCCCCTGTAATCAGCAATCGAAGAAAGGATGGGTGAGGTGATGGCAACAATAAAGAAAACAATTGCCAGTGCGTAATTCTGAAGGGCTGTGTTGATAAATGGATGCCCAAAAAAGTTTACGTACGATTGTTCGTTGTTGTTGCTGCTGGTGATAGCAACATAATATGCAGGAAATATGGTTGAGGTGATGACAAGGTTATAAACGCTGTTGGCCCAGTCATACATGGTCCAGGCCTTTTGTATTTTTTTTCTATTGTCCATGTTTGCAAATCTTATCAGTAAGATAAGCAAAAGAAATGAAATCCTTTTTTCATGAAAATCAGCCGAGGTGTCCGGTGTAAATCAGTATGAACAGCACGATTCCAAGAATAATTCTGTACCATCCGAATATCCTGAAGCCATTTTTTTGGAGGAAACTGATGAAGAACTTGATGGCAAGAAGAGCAACGACAAATGCTGCAATGCTGCCGATCAACAGTGTTGTAATTCCATCGCTGTTCAACAATGCAGGCTCCTCTTTCCAAATGTCGTATATGCTTTTGGCAGTGGCTGCAAACATGGTAGGGACTGCCAAGAAAAATGAAAATTCGGCAGCAGCGCTTCTGGTGAGTTTTTGTTGCATACCCCCGATGATGGTGGCAGCACTTCTGCTCAGTCCGGGTAAAAGAATGGCCAGCACCTGGTAGCAACCAATAAAGAAAGATGTTTTGTAATTTATTTTTTCTTCATCATCAATGATTGGGGCCTTGAACCACTTGTCAACAAACAACAATACAATGCCTCCTAAGAAAAGTACGCTGGAAATAAAAATGGGCTTTTCCAAAGCCTGTTCAATGTGCTTTTTGAATAAAGCACCAAATGCGAGTGCGGGAATGATCGCAATAAAAAGTTTAAGATAAAAATCCAATCGCTTGAATTGAATAAATTTCTTCCAGTACAGTACAACTACGGAGAGAATAGCGCCAAATTGAACAACGATTTCAAATAATTTGGTAAATGAACTGTCTGCTGTCTCAAAAAAGGCTGATGCAATGGCCATGTGACCGGTGGAGGATACAGGTAGAAATTCTGTGATGCCTTCGATGATGGCTAAAACAATGGCCTGGATGTAATCCATGATGAGCTGGAGTGTTTATTTACTCTTTTTCATGATCGCAAACACTTCAATCAGGAGTCCAGCTACGATCAGGATGGGAGCCAGTGTAATTCTTCTGAAACTGTAAACCTCATTTTCATTGAATACGTTTGGATCGCTGCTTTTGCCTCCGGCCATCAGGACGAGTCCGATGACGATGATCGCCAAACCAATCAGCATCCATACAAGATTTTCTTTTCCAAAAAGAGGAGTGTTCTTTGTTTCCATTGATGTAGAAGTTAATAGAGGTCGTCTAATTTCATTTTAAGATACTTCGTTACACTGCGGTGTGTACTGATAAAGGTAATGCTAATCCCAATCAGAATGAGTGCAAAGAAAAGGAGGAACAGGCTTGTATTGTCTTTCAATGCCTTGATCTCAGGCAGCCACCAGTTCTCTACCGCATAGATCAGCACCAGAATAGCAGCTATCGCCAGCAGTGCGCTGATGAGTCCGTTGATGATCGCTTTGGTATCGAATGGCTTTGAAATGAACCACCTGGTTGCACCGACCATCTGCATGGTTTTGATTAAAAATCTGTTTGAGAACATCGCAAGTTTGATGGTGTTATCAATCAATATGATGACAATCAGCGCCAGGATACCTGCAAGTGCAAGCAGAAAATAGCCCGCTTTCCTGACCACATTGTTCAAGTTGGTAACAACTGCATCCGGATATTTCACTTCGCTGATGATGAAATTTTTCATGATATCTGAAGTGATGACTTTCAGACTGTCTTTGTTTACGTATGCGGGTTCTAGGTAAAAGTCAATGCTGGCCGGTAAGGGATTGTAATCAAGAACCTTGTTCCAGTCCTGATTGCCGTCACCTATAAATGTTTCTCGTGCTTTTTCTTTGGTGATATATTCAACGTTGCGGGCATAGGGTCTTGATTTGATGGAGTTTTTAACTACATCAATGTCTTTCTGCGGACTCCCCTCTCGGATGAACGCATGTACCTGAACGCTTCCTTTGAAATAGGTTTCTAATTTGCTTGTATTGATGACCAGCCAACCCAGGATACCGAGAATGAACAATACCAGGGCAACTCCCAAAATAGCCATGAAATAAGAGGGCTTGCTTTTTTTCATCGATCCTTTTCCTTGGGTTGTCATCATTGGTTCTTGTGTTTTGATTGGATTTGACCGCTTCGGGATCAAAAATAACAATTTTGAGGCGTTTGCGTACCTTTGCACATCGTTAAAATAAAGGAATATTCATGGAATATGCATTCAGCGAAATAGAAAAAAAGTGGCAGTCAAAATGGAGTGAGTCGAATGCATACAAGGTTTCCAATCTTTCCCACAAACCCAAGTATTATGTGCTTGATATGTTTCCCTATCCAAGCGGAGCCGGACTCCATGTAGGTCATCCGTTGGGGTACATCGCGAGTGATATTTACAGCAGATACAAACGACTCAAAGGATACAATGTGCTGCATCCGATGGGATATGATTCATTCGGACTCCCTGCCGAACAGTATGCCATTGAACATGGAATCCCACCTGCAGTCTCTACTGAGCAGAATATCGCAACCTTTCGTTCTCAATTGGATAAGATTGGATTTTGTTATGACTGGAGCAGAGAGGTAAGGACTTCGGATAAATATTATTATAAGTGGACCCAGTGGATTTTTCTTCAGCTGTTTGATAGTTGGTTCGACAGAAAATCACAGCGAGCGAGAAGAATCAATGAGTTGGAGACAGTTTTTACAAAAGAGGGAAACGTACATCATGTTTGTCCCGGTGATCGCAACATCCAATTTTCCGCTGCTGAATGGACATCGTTTGACAAGAAGAGGCAATCTGAAATTTTAATGCACTACCGTTTGGCATATTGCGGTATTGGTGAGGTGAATTGGTGCGAAGCACTGGGCACTGTGCTCGCAAATGATGAAGTCATCAATGGAGTCAGTGAGAGAGGCGGACATCCAGTAGTAAAGAAAAAACTGCGGCAGTGGTATTTGCGCATTACGGAGTACGCCGAGCGATTACTGTCCGGACTGGATACAGTTGAATTCAGCGACAGCATGAAAGACATGCAGTCCAACTGGATTGGTAAAAGTTATGGCGCAGAAATTGATTTTGAAGTGCTGACTGACAATTCAATGTTTTCTGGAAAATCCTTAAAGGTTTACACCACAAGACCAGATACAATTTTTGGAATTGATTTCATGGTCGTTGCACCTGAGCATGAGTTGATCAGTCAGATAACAAGTGCAGAGCAGTCTAATGCAGTTGCAACATATATTGATTATGTCAACAGCAGAAGTGAACGTGAGAGAATGGCCGAGAAAAAAATATCGGGTGTTTTTACCGGCGCTTATTGTAAGCATCCTTTTGAAAATCGTAATATTCCCATTTGGATCAGTGAATATGTCCTGGCTGGCTACGGAACAGGTGCGATCATGGCAGTCCCCTGTGGAGATGAACGTGATTTTAAATTCGCTCGGCACTTTAATATCCCCATTACCAACATCATAGGTGATTTTTATACAGGGGAAGATGCGAATCCTACCAAAGAGGCAACCCTGCACAACAGTGGATTCTTGAACGGATTGAAAATGTCAGATGCCATCGGAGTTGCCATTGAAAAACTGGAGTCAATGGGCATTGGAAAGCGTCAAACCAATTATAAAATGCGCGATGCTGCATTCAGTCGTCAGCGTTATTGGGGAGAGCCTTTCCCTATTCTATGGAAGGACGATGCGGCGATTCCGCTTTCAGAAGCTGCGCTCCCCTTGGAACTCCCAGCATTGACAGATCTCAAACCCGGACCAGATGCCCAGGGCCCTCTTGCCAATTTGAACGATTGGGTCATGCAGGATGGAGGAACAAGGGAAGTGAACACAATGCCGGGTTATGCAGGAAGCAGCTGGTACTTTTTGAGGTACATGGATCCTCACAACGATAAAGAGTTCTGCTCGAAAGATGCAAGTAAATATTGGGGACAGGTTGACTTATACATCGGCGGTACAGAACATGCAGTAGGGCATCTCCTCTATTCGCGCATGTGGACTAAGGCACTCTTTGATCTTGGATACATTCATTTTGATGAACCTTTCAAGCGACTGCTGAACCAGGGGAAGATAGGTGGTGACTCCAGGATTGTTTATCGAATCAGAGGCACAAAACAATTTGTTTCAGCCGGACTCAAACAGCATTATGAAACAGATGAATTGCATGCGGATGTTTCCATGGTAGATGGTCTCGAATTGAACATGGAACTTTTTAGGAATTGGAAACCAGATTTCTCAGAAGCAACATTCATTACTGAAGATGGTAAATATATATGTGGCAGCAGGCAGGAAAAAATGAGCAAGCGATACTTCAATGTGGTGAATCCTGATGACATCGTTCAAAAATATGGAGCAGATACTTTTCGCATGTATGAAATGTTTTTGGGTCCCGTTGAACAAGACAAGCCATGGGATACGAAAGGAATTGAAGGAGTGCACCGATTTATTAAAAAATGCTGGAGATTATTTTTCAATGAAGAAAAAGGCTTGATTGTGAAGGATGATGTTCCGAGCAACGAAGCCTGGAAAGCATTTTACAAGATGGTAAAGAAAGTCGAAGATGACACCGAAAAGTTTTCATTCAATACTGCTGTAAGTACATTCATGATCGGTGTGAACGAGCTGACGGAGTTGCAATGCCACTCCAAAGAGTTGCTTGAAAAATTCCTGGTTCTTTTATCACCGTACGCTCCACATATCTGTGAAGAGCTGTGGCATGCCATGGGGTGCAATGGCTCCGTGCTTGATGCTGATTTTCCTGGGGTTGTAGAAAAATATCTGGTGGAAACCTCCAAAGAATATCCCATTGCCATCAATGGGAAAACCAGGACAACCATGATGCTTGCCCTTGATATCACGCAAGAGCAAATAGAGCAGCTTGTTTTGCGGGACTCCGTTGTGCAAAAATGGTTGGAGGGTAACTCACCCAAGAAAATCATCTACGTTAAAAACAAGATGATCAATGTGGTCGTCTAAAATGCAAACAACTGCCGTGGTTTCAAAGGGAAAGATGTAATTTCAGACCATGATAAATCCCCATCTGGATCCACATACTTCATCCGGCATTGCAGGTGATAAAGAGTTTGAAAACAGCATTCGTCCACTCAGCTTGGAAGAATTCTCCGGACAACCGGGTATCATTGAAAATTTAAAGGTTTTTATCAAGGCTGCTCAACTGAGAGGTGAATCACTTGATCATGTTTTGTTTCACGGTCCACCGGGTTTGGGAAAAACAACCCTGTCCAGAATTGTAGCAAGAGAGATGGGTGCCAATATCAAGGAGACATCAGGACCCGTCATTGAAAAGCCTGCTGACCTGGCTGGTTTATTAACGAGTCTTGAACCGAATGATGTGCTCTTCATCGATGAAATTCATCGACTCAGCAATGTGGTGGAAGAGTATCTCTATGCTGCGATGGAGGATTTTAAAATTGATATCATGATCGATGGAGGCCCCAGTGCCAAAACCATCCAGATCAATCTGAATCCTTTTACACTCATCGGGGCAACTACCAGGAGTGGATTGCTGACTGCCCCGCTTTTGTCGCGGTTTGCAATTAAATCAAGACTGGAATATTACAACAGTGAAGTGCTGGAAACGATCATCGTGCGCTCCTCTGGTATTTTACAAACGAAAATCACTTCAGACGCTGCAAAGGAAATTGCTAGAAGAAGCCGTGCAACACCCAGAATTGCCAATGGACTGTTGAAGAGGGTGAGGGATTTTGCTCAGGTTTTGGGCAATGGGGTTGTTGATATTGCCATCACCAAGCATGCTTTGAAGGCTTTACAGGTGGATGAGCATGGATTGGATGAGATGGACAACAGGATTTTGGCTACCATCATTGATAAATTCAAAGGGGGACCCGTGGGGGTCGGTACGATAGCCACAGCAGTAGGAGAAGAATCCGGCACCATTGAAGATGTATATGAACCATTTCTGATCCAAGAAGGATTTCTTCAAAGAACCATGCGAGGGAGAGAGGTTACCGCAAGGGCCTACGAGCACCTGGGTCGTACACCCAAGGCAGGCAATGAAAATTTGTTGTTCTAGATATTGCTACGATTATTTTACAAGTAATCTGAAGCCATTGCCATGGATGTTGACGATTTCAACATTCGGATCCTCCTTCAGGTATTTACGGAGTTTTGCAATGTACACATCCATGCTTCTGCCATTGAAATAGTTGTCGTTGCCCCATATTTTTTTCAATGCCAATTCTCTTTGGAGCAGATCATTTTTATACTCACTCAACATTTTCAACAACTCATTCTCTTTGGGGGAGAGTGTTACCTTGGTGCCCTCCATCGATAGCTCTCTGAGCTTTGGAATGAAATGATATTTTCCGAGGTCGTATTCTACATTTTCCTGTTCCTTGTGTTGTTCTTCATTTCTTTTCAGGATGGCTTTTATCTTAAAAAGCAGAAGTTCAGAATCAAAAGGCTTGGTAATATAATCATCCGCTCCAAGTTTGTATCCCTTGATTTGGTCCTCTTTCATCGACTTGGCAGAGAGGAAGAACAGGGGGATATCCGGATTGATGTCACGAATCTCTTCCGCCAATGCAAATCCGTCCATTTTAGGCATCATCACATCCAGCAAACAGATATCAAATTTTTCTCTTTGGAAAGCAGCCAATCCCAATCTTCCATCTCTTTCGAGTACAACATCGAATTCATTCAATTCCAAAAAGTTTTTCAACACGAGTCCCAAATTGGCATCATCTTCGCAGAGTAGGATTTTATGTTTTGCTTGAGCTGACATAATTGCTTGTTTTCAACAAAATAAATTTAAGTTGACGATAAGTGAAGGCCTGATCGAATAAAATTTTGTTAAACAGGCATGATTTTTGGAATTTGCTACTATCTAATAAATTTAAATATGAGACTGACTCCAGAGAATACATTTAAGAAATTGATCGTTATTGGCGACAGGGTTTTGATCAGACCCTCAAAGCCCAATGAGAAGACAGAGAGCGGACTCTATCTGCCACCAGGGGTTCAGGAAAAGGAAAAGGTACAGCAGGGGGTGGTCATCAAAACCGGACCCGGATTTGTGATCCCAATGCCGGTCGAGGAGGAGCCCTGGAAAACAGATGAGGAAAAAGTTAAATATGTACCCTTGCAGGCAAAAGAGGGTGACCTGGCTATCTTTTTAGTAAGTGCAGCTACTGAAATAGTATATGAGGGTAACAAATACTATATCGTTCAACAAAGTGCAATAATGATGCTTGAAAGAGAGGAAGAAATGTGACTTTTGTCACAAAAACGACAAATTATTAGAAAAAATCAACCAAATGTTGTTTTTTAACGATTTTCAGATGTCCAAAAATATTAAACAAAGAACCGGCTGAACTATTTTTTTAAAAAAAATGGACAATAATCATAGCAAATATGATTTAATATATATCTTCACTACGGTTTTTCATAGGATATTGGATTTTAAAACGGGCTGGATTTCTATCCTGGCCCTTTTTTATTTCAATTCAAACTTGCCCTCTGCATTCATAAAGCTCAATCCTTCCGCACTTAAAAAATCTAACACTTCTCTAACATTTTTCAATTGAGCCTGAGAAATTTCAGAAAGCTCATTTTCTGTCATTGGTTTTTCTGAAAGAAGGATTTTAATTTTTTTTAATAAGTCAGTTGATGTTTTCTTAATGGTGCCTTCGGTTTTTTTTGAAATGCATCTGTCACAAATTCCACAATCATCATGTCCTGCATCTCCAAAATAGGCTGCTATGTATTTGGATCTGCAATGGCTGCTTTTTATGTAGTCAATCATTTTTTGAATGCGTTCGGTATAGGCGGTTTTTCTTGAATGGTATTGTGCATAATCAATATTCAATTCGCTTGATGCGATCCTGTCTTCCAAAAAATAAATCAGGGTACTTTCTTTGGACGCCTTGTATCGAATGATTCCATTTTGATGAAGCTGTTGCAGCGCAGTTTTTACATTGGAAATATCCCACTTCAACAGCCATGCAAGTTGCTGCTCATTTATTTTTGTTGCATTGTCAAAAATACCGCCGTAAGTTCTGAGCATTATTTTTAAAATGGGTTCCATGTGGGGGAAAGCATCCTCATACGATTCGAGTCCCGATCGATCGCAAATAAATTCCACTGTCGATGGTGTAAATACCTGATCCTGGTAACCGATGATTTCTTCTTGTTTGAGGATATCAAGGCAGTACAAGATTTCAAACAGATTCAATTTAAAAGCCGCTGCGAATGACTGGATATCAAAATCAAAGCGCTGTCCTGCGCCAACTCCCGCTGGTATTTGAAAGTGGTTGCACAATGCTTTATAAACCTTTCTGATATTTTCTATACCAGGGTACTTTAGGTCAGGAAGTAATTGCAATTCTTCTATATCCCTCTTCCTGTAGAGCAAATAAGCGGATGCATTGTTTCCATCGCGTCCGGCTCTGCCGGCTTCCTGGTAATAATTTTCCAGACAATCAGGAATATCCAAATGAATTACTGTACGTACATCGGACTTATCAATTCCCATTCCAAATGCATTGGTACACACCATACAGCCTGTTTCACCATTGATCCATGCCAATTGTTTTGCTGTTCTCAGATCCTGACTGAGGCCGGCATGATAGAAGTCTGCAGAGAGATGAAACTGATTGAGCAAATCAGACACCTCTTTTGTTTTCCTTCTTGTTTTGCAATAGACAATGCTTGAACCTGAATTGATTTTCAACAGTTTGATGATAAAATTGATTTTATCATCACAATCAACAGCCTGGTAAGAAAGATTTTCTCTGATGAATGATCCAAAAAAATAAGAAGGATTGTGGAGCTTTAAATTTTTTACAATATCATCTTTGACAGATGGTGTTGCCGATGCGGTCAAGGCGATGGTTGGAATGCCACTCAACAAAGGTTTGATGGAAGCGATTTGTAAATAAGAAGGCCTAAAATCATATCCCCATTGAGAGATGCAATGGGCTTCATCTACTGCAAGCATGGATATGGGCAAGTCTGCCAGTCTTTCTGTAAAACCATTGCTCTTCAACCTTTCAGGAGATACGTATAAAAATTTCAAGGTACCATCCTCACATGCATCAAGTATTTCGTCAATATCATCTGCATGCAAGCCTGTATGTATCGCTTTGGCGGAAATATTCAGTTTATTCAGTTTTTCTACCTGATCTGTCATCAAGGCAATCAATGGTGAGACAACCAGGCAGGTACCTTCTTTTATCAAAGCCGGAACCTGGAAACAAATTGATTTGCCCCCACCTGTTGGAAGAATGGCCAGTGTATCTTTTCCCTCCAGCACTGCACGAATGATTTCCTCCTGAATGGGTCTGAAGGATGCATGTCCCCAATACTGGCGCAGGATTTCTGTTGGGGTTTTCATTGGTGTTTGATCAAACTACTTTTTTTACAAACAATCTCACTGAGTTGATGGCCAGTACTACATCACTCAATCCCATGACCAAGGCCCCCAGGGTTGGCGTAAGGAGTCCGAATGCCGCAACGGGAAGTGCAATGATATTGTAGAAAAAAGCCCAGAAGAGATTTTGTTTGATGGTAATATAAGTGTGCTTTCCGAGTCCCAATGCTGTGGGAAGTTTTTTCAAGCCGGCATTCATCAAAACAACCTGTGCACTTTGAATGGCGAGCTGAGAGGCCTCACTCAGTGAAATACCTATGGTAGCTTTTGCAAGAGCAGGTGCATCATTGATGCCATCGCCCACCATTGCAGTGGGAGATGCTTTGGTGAGTTCATCTATTTTTTTCAGTTTTTCTTCGGGACTCTGCTCGGCAATAAATTCATCGAGTCCCAATAGATCCTGTATGTGTTTGCATTTTTCTCTTCTGTCACCACTTAATAAAATGGTTTTCAATCCAAGCTTTTTCAGGTGTGCGATGATCTCCTTCGATTCGGGTCTGATTTCATCTTCAACATCCAACCACCCGATGAGCTTGTTGTTCTTCAGGATATACACATTGTGGTTGGATTCATTGGTCAAAGAGGAAGCGATTTTGTAGGAGCCTGCCCAGTACTCATTGCCATCATTGTCTATTCCTTTCATTCCGATTCCTTTCACTTCTTCGATGGATCTCCATTTGATTTCTTGTTTGCCTTTGAAGGCAGCTGCTACTGACACGGCAATTGGGTGTGTAGAATATTTTTCGAGAGAAAAAACAATGGTTTTGAAATCAGATTCATCAATATTCATCTCCTTGAAACGCGAAAGTTTGAAAGAGCCGGTTGTAAGCGTACCGGTTTTATCAAAAACAATTTGACGTATGTTTCGAAAATTTTCCAAACTGGTTGCATTTCTAAACAGTATACCATTTCTGGCTGCCCTTCCGAGTCCAACAGCTATAGCTGCAGGAGTTGCGAGGCCCATGGCACATGGGCAAGCAATCACCAACACAGCAATGCTGCGCAAAAGTGAATCTGTCAATGAGCCCAGATACATATAATTTCCAATAAAAGTAACTGCTGCAATTCCTACAACAATGGGAACAAAAACACCACTGATTTTATCTGCCAGGTGTTGAATGGGTGGTTTTTCACCTTGTGCTTCTTTTACCAATTGTAAGATGCCAGACAAAACAGTATCGTCACCTGTTGCGGTGACTTGGGCTTTCACAGAACCTGATTCAAGTATGCTTCCACCTATGATCTTGTCTTTGGCTATTTTGTGAACGGGGATTGATTCGCCGGTCAGCAGTGACTCATTCACATGTGCATCGCCCCATAATATTTTGGCATCTATTGGCACCTGTTCTCCGCTTCTGATCAGTATCAAATCGCCCACTTTCAATTGTGTATTTTCGATTGGAAATATTACCTCTTGATGATGCTCATCAAATGCGATCATGTTGGCCATGACTTTCTGTGATTTCATCAGAGATTTGAGAGCACGTTGGGTAGATTGCATGGATGCATCTTCCAGGTAGTTGCCAAAAAACACCAGTGTGATGATCGTTGCAGCTGTCTCGTAAAACAAGTATTGCTCTCCTTGCCCGATGAGCGTACCGATCAAGCTGTATACAAATGCTGCGAGCGCACCCAATGCCACCAGCACATTCATGTTTGGCATCTTATTGCGGATGCTTTTGATGGCACTTCTACCGAAGAAGTTCATTCCAATCAGGAATACTGGCAAACAAATTGCGAGTTGAATCCATGGGTTCATCAACCAATGAATATGAACAACAGATTCGAGCATGTGCAACATGAGCACCAGGGTGAAGGGAAGACAAAATACCAACCGTTGGACATTGGTTGATAAAAATGCCGCCTTGGTTTTTTTGTCTCCAACTGCATCACTTGATACGTGATATCCCAGATCATCTATGCCCTTTTTCAATCTGTTTTTGTCTGTCCCCTCCATCAATTCAAATGAAACATCTCCGTCAATCGGATTGACACGGATTTGCTGCATTCCCTGTTTTTCCAAAAATTTATTGATGGTCAGCGCACAATTGGCACAGGTCATTCCATCCACTTTCCAGGTGACTTTTTCCATATCCCAAAATTACATATTAAATTACCTTCGCAGTCTATGCAATTGCTCAAAAGAAATTTCAAGCTGGATCAGATCGATGAGATTGCTCACTTTATCATTGAGCATATACCCCCTTCGGGAGTTGTCACCTTTGAAGGTAATCTCGGTGCCGGGAAAACCACTTTGATCAGATCTATCTGCAAACAGTTGAATGTGGTTGATACCGTCAGCAGTCCCACGTTTTCTTTGATGAATCTCTATCATACATCCTCCGGCAGTAAATATGCTGAAATCGCACACATGGATTTTTACAGGATTGCTGATGAACAGGAGGCGGTGCGTGCCGGATTGGAGGAGTACCTATATGGCGGAAACTGCTGCCTGGTTGAATGGCCCCAAAAAGCAAGTGGGATCTTACCCTCTCAGGCATTGATCGTTCATTTGTCCCTCATTGATATGGATGAACGCCACATAGAAGTAGAATCAGCATAAATTGAGTATCTTCAATTGTATTTTTGAGCAATGGCAAAAAAACCTTTTGTAAGTGCAGGCATCAGTTATGAAACGCTGGAGGAAACACTCGATATCAAGCCATCTTCAGCATCTCTTTCCATAGCGATCCCAAAAGAAAATGAGTTTCAGGAAAACAGAATAGCCCTCACTCCTGATGCAGTTGGCGTTTTGGTCAACAACGGTCACCGTGTTTTGGTTGAAAAAACAGCTGGCGAAGGGGCTCATTTTTCTGACAAAGATTATGCAGATGCGGGGGCAAAAATTGTGCCGGATAAAAAACAAATTTTTCAAAGTGAGCTGATTGTGAAATCCGCTCCTGTTTCAGATGAAGAGTTGCCTTTGTTGTCGCTCGGCCAAACCATTATTTCTCCCATCCATCTTCCGGTTATGAAGACCCATATTCTGGAGAAGATGATGGAGAAAAAAATCACTGCCCTTTCTTTTGAAAATTTGAAGGATGAGTCCGGCCACAATCCAATCGTGCGAAGCATGAGTGAAATTGCGGGAAGTGCTGTCATGCTGATAGCAGGACAATACCTCAACAGTGCTGATCAAGGCAAAGGAGTTTTGCTCGGAGGAATTTCGGGCATTCCCCCAACCAAGGTCATCATCATTGGTGCAGGTATCGTAGGTGAGTATGCTGCCAGAACTGCTCTGGCTATGGGAGCAAGTGTGAAAGTATTTGACAACAACATATATAAACTGAAGCGTCTCCAAAACAACATTGGTGTCAGGATGTGGACATCCGTTTTGGAACCCAAAATTTTGGCAAAACAATTGAAAACATGTGACGTTGCTGTGGGGGCACTTACATCGACCGGTGGAAGAACACCTGTTGTTGTGACGGAGGAGATGGTTTCCATGATGCGGCCGGGCAGTGTAATTGTTGATGTGAGCATTGACAGGGGAGGTTGCTTTGAAACATCTGAAGTTACATCCCATGAGCAGCCGGTCGTTAAAAAATACGATGTGATACATTATGGTGTTCCCAATATTCCATCCGGATTTGCAAGAACCGCTTCACAGGCCATCAGCAATGTCCTTATGCCTTTGTTGTTGAGAATTGGTGATGAAGGTGGATTGGAGAAATTGGTTTGGCACAATCTGAACATCAGAAACGGTGTTTATCTTTTCAAGGGTGCGCTCACCAATTTTCATTTGTCGCAGCGCTTCAAATTAAAATATACCGATCTCAATCTGTTGATTGCAAGTCAGCGATAGCGTGAGGAGCTTTTATATTTCACCTACCATGTCTCCGGGAATTACCCATGCATCAAATTCAGCCTCTGTAAGGTAGCCCAGTTTCACAGCCATTTCTTTCAATGTGGTTCCTTCCTTGTGTGCTTTTTGCGCAATCTCTGCTGCTTTGTAGTATCCTATTTTGGTATTCAAGGCAGTGACCAACATCAATGAATTGTTCAGATGTTTGTCGATGTTGTCGTACAAAGGCTCAATGCCAATTGCACATTTATCGTTGAAGCTTACACATCCATCTCCAATCAAACGTGCACTGTGCAGGAAGTTGTATATCATCATGGGTTTGAAAACATTCAATTCAAAATGACCATTGGCTCCTCCCACATTGATGGCAACATCATTCCCCAGTACTTGGGCTGCGATCATCGTCAGCGCCTCACATTGGGTGGGGTTCACCTTACCGGGCATGATGGAGGATCCGGGTTCATTGTCTGGGATAAAGATTTCACCTATACCACTGCGGGGGCCTGATGAAAGCATGCGGATATCATTGGCGATTTTCATGAGACTGACTGCAACTGTTTTCAGTGCGCCATGCGCTTCAACAATGGCATCGTGAGCTGCAAGTGCTTCAAATTTATTTTCAGCTGACACAAAAGGAAGTTTGGTCAGTGATGCAATGTGTTTGGCAACATTCGTGGCATAATCCTTGGGCGTGTTGATGCCGGTACCTACTGCAGTTCCACCCAATGCCAATTCAGAAAGATGCGACAATGTATTTTTGATTGCCTTGATGCCATGATTCAGTTGGGATACATAGCCGCTGAATTCTTGTCCAAGTGTCAACGGTGTGGCATCCATGAAATGTGTTCTGCCAATTTTCACCACATGCATGAATGACTTGCTTTTGGCCGCGAGTGTATCACGCAGTTTTTCTATGCCGGGAAGGGTCGTCTCGACAATCATTTTATAAGCAGCGATGTGCATGGCTGTTGGGAAAGTATCATTGGATGACTGTGACTTGTTGACATCATCATTTGGATGCAGAAATTTTTCTTTATCACCCAACGATCCTCCCTTCAGTACATGTCCTCTGTATGCTACCACCTCATTCACATTCATATTGCTTTGTGTGCCGCTACCGGTTTGCCATACCACCAGCGGAAAGTATGCATCCAACTTTCCTTCCAATATTTCATCACAGGCCTCTCCAATGAGTTTGCATTTATCCTCGCTCAACACACCTGCTTCGAAATTGGTGATGGCAGCTGCTTTTTTTAAGTAGGCAAAGGCGCGTATGATTTCTTTGGGCATGGTATTGATGTCTTGCGCAATCTTGAAATTATCAATGCTTCTTTGTGTTTGGGCACCGAAATATGCATTTGCAGGCACTTTTACCTCACCCATTGTGTCTTTTTCAATTCTAAATTCCATGCTGTATGATTGAGTTTGCAAATTTACTTGAAATTGGGTTTTCTTTTCTCCAGAAAGGCGGTAACACCTTCTCTCATGTTTTCAGAGGCAAATGCCAGTCCAAATGATTGGGCCTCGGTTTCGTATCCCAGGTTGGTTCCCTTTTCAGCTGCGTTGGTTGCAGAAATCAATGCACCCAAAGCAGGCTGTGGTTTTGCGATAATCAGTTGCATGGTTGCTTCTGCCTCCGCAATCAATTGATCATGTGGAATTACTTTGTTGACCAACCCGATGCGGTATGCCTCCAGTGCATCTATCATATCTCCGCGCATCATGCATTCCATAGCGCGGCCTTTACCAATCAGGCGTGTGAGCCTTTGTGTTCCACCATATCCTGGAATGATGCCTAGATTGATTTCTGGTTGTCCAAACTTTGCTTGCTCCGATGCATACCTGAAATGACAAGCCATTGCCAATTCGCATCCTCCACCAAGTGCAAAGCCGTTGACGGCAGCCATGATGGGTTTGGAAGAATTTTCTATCATAGAAAAAATGGACTGCCCATGCGCTGCAAGAGCGGCCCCTTGGGTTTCATCAACCTGGAGGAATCCACCGATATCTGCCCCTGCTACAAATGATTTTTCACCTGCACCTGTGATGAGGGCACCCTTGATGGATGCATCATTTTTCATCGACTCCATCATCATCTTCAATTCTGCCAGCACAACATCATTGAGTGCATTCAATTTTTCAGGTCTGTTGATGGTAATCTTCAACAATCCGTTTTTTTCCTCAGTTAAAATTGTTGAATACATATTGGCTTATTAAAATGAACGATGTTGTTTGGTCCAGTCCCTGATATATGCTGCAATTTCTTTTGAATGCGTTCCGGGGGGAAATAATTTTCCAACGCCCATTTCTTCCAGCTGTTTCATGTCCTGATCAGGAATAATACCTCCGCCGGTGAGGAGCACATCTGTCAACTGTTCTTTTTTCATCAACTCGATGATTTTGGGGAAGACAGTCATGTGTGCACCAGATAAAATGCTGATGCCAATGGCATCCACGTCTTCCTGCAAGGCAGCTGCGACAACCATTTCGGGTGATTGTCTCAGTCCGGTGTAAATGACTTCCATTCCTTCGTCTCTGAGTGAAGTTGCAATGACCTTCGCACCCCGATCGTGTCCGTCGAGTCCAACTTTTGCAATGAGCACCCGAATGGGTCTTGATGTATTTCCCATGATCATTTATTGATTGAAAAGCTGCAATCCTCTGTCTATTCTTTTCAAGGTTGCATCTTTTCCGATGAGCTGTGCAATTTCAAAAACAGCGGGACCGAATTTTCCGCCAACCAGCATCACCCTGAAGGGAAGCTGCACATCACCGGGTTTCAATCCTTGTGCCTGCGCAAGTTCCTTGAAACATTGCTCGATTGCTTCAATGTTCCATGATGACAGGGATTTCATTTCATTCACAAAACTTTGAAAAAAAGCTGCTTTTTTTTCATCCCACTTGGGCTTCACTTCTTCCGTATCCAACTCGACGGGGTCCACAAAAAAATACTTCAATTGTGGTAAAAAATCATTGATCAAATGACACCGTTCTTTGGTCAATGGGATGGTTGTTTGAAGCATTTGATGGCTGGCATGAATTTGATGGGATGAAAGCAAATCCTCCACCATGGGAAGCAACATGTCGGTGCTGCAGATTTTGATCCATTCGTGGTTGTACCATTTTGCTTTTTCAAAATCAAATTTTGCACCTGCCTTGTGAATGCGTTCAACTGAAAAATGTTGCACCAGTTCCTCTTTGCTGAAAATTTCTTGTCCGCTTCCATCATTCCATCCCAGCAGGGCCAACAGGTTGATAAATGCATCTGGAAGAAATCCCATCTCCTTGAATCCATTGGTGCGCTCACCAGATTGGGGATCCGTCCAATCCATTGCAAATACAGGGAAGCCCAATCTGTCGCCATCCCTTTTACTTAATTTACCTTGTCCATCGGGTTTTAATATCAACGGAAAGTGCGCCCATTGCGGCATGTCATCCGACCATCCGAGATATTGCCAGAGCAAAACATGAACAGGTGCAGAGGGCAACCATTCCTCACCTCTGAAGGCATGTGTAATCTCCATGGCATGGTCATCGACCACCACTGCAAGATGATAGGTTGGCATTCCATCCGCCTTGAGCAATACTTTATCATCTACCACATGTGAATGAAAAACAACTTCACCTCTGATCATGTCATTCAACCTTATCTCCTGTTGGTCTGGCATTTTTATTCTGATGACATGCGGAACTTTCTCTGATAGTTTTTTTTCAACTTCCTCCTTGCTGAGCGTGAGGGAGTTGCACATCTTCATGCGTGTTGCTTGGCTGTATTGAGGAGATGGATTGTTTTCAGTTTTGAAAGCTGTGCGCATTTTTTCCAATTCTTCTGGAGTATCAAATGCATAATACGCATGGCCATCCCTCACCAACTGCTCTGCAAATTTGCGGTACATGTCCTTTCGCTCACTCTGGCGGTAGGGTCCAAATTTTCCGGGTCGATGCGGACCTTCATCGGGGGCAATGCCGCACCATTCCAAACAATCAATGATGTACTGCTCTGCACCTTGAACATAACGGGTTTGATCGGTGTCTTCTATCCTCAACACAAAAGTTCCATTGTGTTTTTTGGCAAACAGGTAATTGTACAAGGCTGTCCTTACACCACCCAGGTGCAAGCCGCCGGTGGGACTCGGTGCAAAGCGGACTCTAACAGGTTTGTGAGACATGGTGCAAAGATAAGCAGGAATGAAGTGGATGGGTTCAATCAGTATTGTCCGGTTCCCAGCATCACCAGTGTGCAGGCTTCCATTGTTTCAATCCCGGCCTCTGATGCCTTTGCAGCAAAAGTGGGATTCTCTGCACCGGGATTGAAGATGATCCTTTTGGGGTGAAGAGAAATGATGTATTCCTCATATTCTTTTTGTCGCTCACTGTTTAAATACATCGTTACCGTATCGATTTCGCTGAAGGATTCTTTTTCAGATGTGACATGCACTTCGTCCAGATCAAATGCACTTCTTCCGATGGCCACCACCGGATGTCCGGCAGCCAATAATTTTTTCACTGCCATATGGCTGTACTGGTAAGATTTGGGTGAAGCTCCTAGAACAAGTGTTTTTTTCAATGCAGAAAATTAAACCAACATCACTACGGGGTTCTCCATGTATTTCTTGAGTGTTTGCAAGAAGGCTGCGCCAACGGCACCATCTACACTTCTGTGGTCGCAACTCAATGTAACTTTCATCATTTGGGTGGTTCCAAATCCATCACCTTTTTTTACAACCACTTCCTTGATTTTACCCACTGCAAGGATACAGCTGTCTGGCGGATTGATGATGGCCGTAAACTCATCGATATCCATCATTCCCAAATTTGAGATGGTGAATGTGTTACCGGTGAATTCCTGTGGCTGTATTTTTTTGTTTCTCGCTTTGTCGTACAATTCTTTGGATTCGGCCGCGATCTGTGAAAGAGATTTTTGATCTGCGAATTTCAACACAGGTACAATCAATCCCTCTGGCAATGCAATGGCAGATCCAATGTGCACATGATCGTAGGTTCTGATAAAATCTCCCATCCAGCTGCTGTTGACAGCAGGATGTTGTCTCAAAGCGAGGGCACACGCCTTGATCAGCATGTCCTGGAAAGAAATTTTCGTGGGACTCACCTCGTTCATTTGACCACGGGCCTTGATGGCATTGTCCATGCAAATTTCCATGGTCAGATAGAAATGGGGGGCAGTAAACATGCTTTCACCCAGTCTTCTTGCAATGGTCTTGCGCATGGAAGTAAGTTGTGTATCAGTATAGCCTTCTTGTCCGGCTACAACTGGTCTTGCTGCATATGATTGAGATGATGCTGCAGGTATAGCAGTGGTCGCACCAATTTTGAAGTTGTCTATATCGGCTTTGATGATTCTTCCGCCATCACCAGAACCATTTATTTTAGTTAGGTCGATGCCTTTTTCCTTGGCGAGCACTTTGGCCAGCGGAGAGGCTTTCAACCTGTTGTCGTTGCTTTGATTGGAAACTGCTTCCACTGATGCTGACGCTGCAGGTGCAGGGGCTGCTGCTGGTGAAGCTGAAGGAGCGGGACTTGCCGGTGCATTGAGTGAGCCCAAGAGTGCGGAAATATCTGTTCCTGCCTTTCCGATGATGGCAATGACATCATTCACCTTTGCAGATGCTCCATTCTCTACGCCAATATGTAAAAGTGTTCCGTCTGTGTAGCCAATCACTTCCATGGTTGCCTTGTCTGTTTCTACATCAACAAGATTGTCATCGCTTTTTACGGCATCACCCACTTTTTTGTTCCATTGTACGATCTTGCCGGCAGTCATTGTATCACTCAACAAAGGCATCCTGATGACGGTTACATCCAACTGTTCGGGTGTGATGGCTGGAGCTGATGGGGAAGGTGCACTCGCTGCAACTGGAGCGGGAGCAGGTGTTGCAGAGGGTGCTGCAGCGGCTGTTGTTGCATCAGATGAAATCAATGCATCAATATTTTCTCCTGGCTTCCCTACAATTGCGATGATGCCGTTTACTTTGGCAGCATCACCTTCTTTTACCCCCACATATAATAAAGTGCCTTCCGCATAACCAACCACTTCCATGGTTGCTTTGTCAGTTTCAACATCAGCAAGCACATCGTCGCTTTTTACGGTGTCACCGACTTTTTTGTTCCATTTCACAATTTTTCCTTCCGTCATGGTGTCACTCAGGAGAGGCATTCTGATCACTTCCGCCATATCGCAGATAAGGTTTGTTGAATAATAAATTGGAAGGCCGAAATTACGTCAATTTGACTAAATGCGCTTGACCTGTGAACAAAGAGTTTTAAGCCCTAATAGTCGAGGTCCAGGTTCAGTTGGTCCCTCATTTCCTTGACCAGTGGATAGCGTTCGATCATCCTCAAATATTGATCGCGTTGTGAAAGGGTCTGCTCTGCCTGCATAGGCTCTTTTTCTGCTTCCGGATCCATGCTGATCTTGAACTGTATCTTGGGATTGTTGAAATACTCCTGGATGTGAATCAGCAAATGGGTTTTCTCTGATTCGATGAATTGCTGCTGGATCCTGGATCCGACAAAAACATCAAACTGGATTTCATTGATTACAGAGATGATGGCAGTTTTCAGGTTATGGTGACTGGTGACCTGGTTTTGATCCAGCAACCTGGACAAATACATGTTCCATGCCTCATGCAGCAATTCCAGGGTCAGTGTCTTGCTCGCAACAGGTTCTAGCTTTCTATGGAGGATCTGTTCCCTGATTTTTTTCAGGGCTCCCGCCTCCTTGGGTTTTTCATTTACAGGCACAGCGGGTAGTGGTACGGGCTTTTTTTCTTGAATGATTGCTGTGTCAATTTCAAGTTTTGCAGATGGACTGCCTGAAGTAGATGGGTTTTTTTGTTGTCTGTCAACTTTTTTTTCTCTCTGAACGGCAAAGCCAATTTGTTTGAAAGCGATGGGCTTCAGTTCATCCAGTCGTTTTTTTTTACCAGCAGATTCATCCGGCTGGATGTTGACAGCCTGTTGCAGATAAGTAAGCCTGATCAAGTGAAATTCTACATGCAATTTTTTGTTTCTTGCCTGCTTGAATCCGATTTCAGCTTCATTGAGAATATTGAGTGCACCAATGATGTAGGGGATGGACAATTGATTGGCAGTGGCGATGTATTTTTTTCTGAATGCTTCCACGACCTGTAAAAGAGCAATGGATCTGGCGTCTTTGCTGATCAACAGATTCCTGAAAAAAGAAGAAAAATGATTCAATACAGTATCTCCCTCAAATCCTTTCTGATCAATTTCATCGTAGAGGCTCAAAACGCCTGGAAGATCCTCCTGCTGCAGCAGTTCAATAAATTGGAAGAAGTATTCTTCGTCCAATACATTCAAATGTTCCAAGGTAGATGCATAGGTCAATTGACCATTTGTGAAGCTTACGATTTTGTCAAGGATGCTCAATGCATCACGCATGCATCCATCACTCTTTTGAGCGATGAGCTGCATGGCAGCGTTTTCCGCTTTGATTTTTTCTTTCGAAGCAATCTCTTCCAAGTAGGCGACGATGTCAGCGGGTGTAATTCTTTTGAAATCAAAAATCTGACAACGGGAAAGAATCGTTGGAAGAATTTTGTGTTTTTCGGTGGTTGCCAAAATGAAGATCGCATGGGCAGGAGGCTCCTCCAGCGTTTTGAGAAATGCATTGAATGCGGAGGCGCTCAACATGTGTACCTCATCAATGATGTAGATTTTATATTTACCGGCTTGAGGGGCAAACCGCACCTGCTCAATCAATTCACGGATATCATCTACAGAGTTGTTGCTGGCTGCATCGAGTTCATGTATGTTGAATGAAGCACCTTTGTTGAAAGATTGGCAGGAATTGCATTTGTCGCATGCTTCACCGTCTTTGCCCAATTTTTCGCAGTTGATGGTTTTGGCGAGGATGCGGGCACAGGTAGTTTTTCCTACGCCTCTGGGTCCGCAAAACAAAAAAGCATGAGCCAGGTGTTGCTGAAGGATGGCATTTTTCAACGTTGTGGTGATATGGGCTTGTCCCACGACAGTTGAAAAATGTTGCGGTCTGTATTTTCTGGCAGATACTACGAAGTTTTCCATCGACTTGCAATTTAATCGTAAATTGTATAACTCCTTGGTTCTAAAAAATAAAAGTCACGTTTTACATTCATGAAAAAGTATATCCTTTCACTTGATCAGGGTACAACCAGTTCAAGGGCAATTGTTTTTGACCATGCTGGTAATATTTGCTCCGTAGCTCAAAAAGAATTCAAACAGATTTTTCCACAACCAGGATGGGTTGAACACGATCCAATGGAAATATGGGCAAGTCAGGGCAGTGTTGCCAAAGAGGCGTTGTTGAAATCATCTCTCAAAGCAGAAAACATTGCTGCGATTGGGATCACCAATCAACGTGAAACAACCGTTGTATGGAATAAAAAAACCGGACAGCCACTTTACAATGCGATTGTTTGGCAGGACAGGCGTACCGCTGACTATTGCGATGAATTGAAAAAGAGAGGCCTCGCTGAAGTGATACAGGATAAAACGGGATTGGTCATTGACGCATATTTTTCCGGAACAAAAATCAAATGGATATTGGATCATGTTGATGGGGCCCGTCAACTTGCTTCAGCAGGTGAGCTCGCATTTGGCACCATCGATACTTGGTTGCTGTGGAAATTGACAGAGGGTAACGTGCATGCTACAGACGTCAGCAATGCATCCAGAACCATGTTGTTCAATTTGCATACACAGGAGTGGGATAAAGAGCTGTTGGACATCCTGCAAATTCCGGAGAGCATGTTGCCGGCAGTAAAGAGCAACAGTGAGATCTTTGGTTACGCACAAGCCATTGGCATGGGAGATGTTCCCATTGCAGGCATGGCGGGCGATCAACAATCTGCATTGTTTGGACAAATGTGTACAGGCGTGGGGATGGTTAAAAATACCTATGGCACAGGATGTTTTATGTTGATGAATACGGGTACCAAAGCAGTGAAATCCAAGAACAATCTCTTGACCACCATTGCGTGGAAAATAAATGGCGAAATCAATTACGCATTGGAAGGAAGTGTATTCATTGCCGGGGCTGCTGTGCAATGGCTCAGAGATGGATTGAAAATGATCCGCACATCAGCGGAAGTCCAATCCCTCGCCGCCTCTGTTCATGACGCTGATGGAGTGGTGGTGGTTCCTGCATATGCTGGATTGGGTGCGCCGCATTGGGATCCGCATGCGCGCGGAACTATTTTTGGCATCACCAGAGGAACAACCGACGCACATATAGCGAGGGCAACACTGGAGAGCATTGCATTTCAAACCTATGATGTATTGAAAGCAATGGAAGCGGATGCTGCTTTGCCCATTGCAGAACTAAGGGTTGATGGCGGTGCTACTGTGAATGATTTGATGATGCAATTCCAATCGGATATTTTGGGAGTGAAAGTGCTCAGACCTGAAGTCATTGAAACGACCGCATTGGGGGCGGCTTATTTAGCGGGACTCTCAGTGGGATATTGGAAATCGATCGACGAGATTTCTTCGCAATGGAAAGTATCCGGAAACTTTACGCCCCAAATGCAAGAGGAAATCAAAAAAGAAAAACTCCGTTTATGGCAAAGAGCCATTCATGCAGTGCTTGCATGGAGTAAATCTTGAAATCAATGAACCATGTTGTCCAGGAAAAAGGCCTTTGAAAAAATTGCACAAACAGAAGAATGGGATGTGGTTGTGATTGGCGGAGGTGCAACTGGCATGGGCATTGCAGTCGATGCTGCCAACCGAGGATTTAAAGTGCTTTTGCTTGAAAAAAATGATTTTGCAAAAGGGACTTCCAGCAGAAGTACCAAACTTGTACACGGGGGTGTCAGGTATCTGGCACAAGGCAATCTGAAATTGGTGATCGAAGCGCTGAGAGAGCGTGGGTTTCTGTTGGCCAACGCACCGCACCTCACACGTCTTCAGGAGTTCATCATCCCCACTTATCGTTATTTCGATCAGCTGTTTTATGCAAGTGGATTGTTGTTGTATGATGTGCTTGCAGGAAAATTGAGCCTCTCAAGAACAAGACTGCTGCGTAAAAAATCTTTGTTGCAACTAATGCCAAGCATACACGGAAAAGGACTCAAAGGAGGCATTGTGTATGCAGATGGTCAGTTTGATGACGCAAGGCTGGTGATGGCACTTGCGCTGACAGCAAATGATTTGGGTGGAGTGGTGCTTAACTATGCAAGTGTGACGGGATTGAAGAAGAATGATGGAAAAGTATCGGGTGTTGTATTCAGGGATGAGGAAAGCGATCAAACATATGAGATTGCTTCCAAATCCGTTATCAACGCAACAGGCGTTTTTGTGGATGCCATTCTTGACATGGATGACAAATCATCTCCTGCAGCCGTCATGCCATCGCAAGGGGTGCACCTTGTGATTGACAAACAATTTTTTCCATCTGATCATGCATTGATGATTCCTAAAACAAGAGATGGAAGGGTGTTGTTTGCTGTACCATGGAAAAACAAAGTTGTACTCGGAACAACCGATACGCCATTGCAGGAAATCAGCGAAGAGCCTGCAGCCATGAATGAAGAAATTGATTTCATACTCGAGCATTTCAATCAATACAACGAAAAACAAATCACCAAAAAAGATGTCAAGTCGGTCTTTGCCGGTTTAAGACCATTGGTTAAAACATCCAACAACAAAAGCACCGCACTTGCCTCCAGAGACCATACCATCATTGTCTCATCCTCCCATCTGATAACCATCACAGGAGGCAAATGGACCACCTATCGGAAAATGGCAAAAGATGCTTTGAACAATGCTGTTTTTGTAGCAAAACTTCCAGTTGTGAAATGTGCGACCAGAGCACTGAGGCTTCATGGATACACAGAAAGCATTCAACCATCCTCTGCTCTTTCTGTATATGGATCCGACGCAATGGAAATCCAAAACATGATGAATGAAGATGTTTCCTTGGCGGAGAGGATTCATCCGGCTCATGCCTACACCAAGGCAGAATTGATTTGGTCCATCAGAAATGAAATGGCCTTGCAGGTAGAAGACATCCTCGCGAGAAGATCAAGGATCTTGTTCATTGATGCCGAAGCAGCCATTGCCTCGGTTGACAAAGTTGCTGCAATCATGGCAAAGGAATTGAACAAGGATGATTGGTGGATTCGTCAGCAAATCGCACAGTTTACCGAACTCGCAAAAGGGTATCTTCCTTGAAATATTTTCTTTACATTCAATCTAAATTCTTGCCATGACACCATTTATAGCTGAATTAGTGGGTACCACTGTCTTGATCACACTGGGATTGTCTGTTGTTGCCAATGTTGCTTTGGATAAAACAAAGGGGCAAAACGCAGGACTCATCGTCGTTGGATTTGCGTGGGCCATTGCAGTTTTTGTAGGTGTCTTTATTTCAGCGGATATCAGTGGTGCACACTTGAATCCGGCAGTTACCGTTGCGCTCGCAGTGGCAGGGAAATTTGAATGGAGTCTGGTGCCGGGATACTTGCTTGCTCAATTTTTGGGTGCCTTTGCTGGCGCATTGCTCACATGGCTCACATACAAGGGACATTTTGATGCCTCTAAAGATCCTGCATCGATTCTTGGTGTTTTTTCAACCGGTCCGGCTATCCGCAACCCCGTACAGAATTTAATGACTGAAGCCATTGCCAGTTTTATTTTTGTGTTGGCTGTATTTTTCATTCAGGCAGGAGAGGTAAAACTCGGGTCGATCGACGCATTGCCGGTTGCGCTGCTCGTACTGGGAATTGGTCTGAGTATGGGAGGACCTACAGGATATGCCATCAATCCCGCGCGTGACCTTGGTCCCCGGATCATACATGCCCTGCTTCCCATTCCTCACAAGGGTTCGAGTGACTGGAAATATGCCCTCATCCCCGTCGTGGGTCCCATTCTGGGAGCAGTTTTGGCCGCATTTTTATACATGGCACTCTGAAAAGAGGCAAATGTTGGAAAATTTATGGTTGTTAATTTTTACAATCTCGGTGCCTGGCTTACCTTTGCGCCCTGAAATATAATTTTATCCATTTCAACCATACAAGATGTCAAACAAAGGAAAAGTAAAACAGGTGATTGGTGCGGTAGTAGACGTTCATTTTGAAGGTCAACTCCCAGAAATTTATAACGCCCTGGAACTGAAAAGGGAAAGTGGTGAAACACTCGTCATGGAAGTGCAACAGCACCTTGGTGAGGACAGTGTAAGATGTGTGGCAATGGATGGCACGGAAGGATTGATCAGGGGTACCGAAGTAATTGATACTGGCAAGGCAATTTCCATGCCAACAGGCGAAGCCATCAATGGCCGCTTGTTCAATGTAACAGGAGATCCTATCGATGGTTTGCCTGCAGTTTCAAAGGCAAATGGAAGAGCGATTCACGCAAAGCCTCCAAAGTTTGAAGACCTGAGCACAGCCTCAGAGATACTTTTCACCGGAATCAAAGTTATTGACCTCATCGAACCATATGCAAAAGGTGGTAAAATCGGATTGTTTGGTGGTGCAGGTGTTGGTAAGACAGTTTTGATCCAGGAATTGATCAACAACATTGCCAAAGGATATGGTGGATTGTCGGTATTTGCAGGTGTGGGAGAGCGTACACGAGAAGGAAATGATTTGTTGAGAGAGATGATCGAAGCAGGTATCATGAAATATGGAGATGATTTCAAGCACAGCATGGAAGAAGGAGGATGGGATTTGGAGAAGGTTGACATGAATGGTTTGAAGGATTCAAAAGCAACTTTTGTATTCGGACAAATGAACGAGCCTCCTGGAGCAAGGGCACGTGTGGCTTTGAGTGGATTGACCATCGCAGAATATTTCAGAGATGGTGATGGTACCGGAAAAGGAAAAGATATTTTGTTCTTTGTTGACAACATCTTCCGTTTCACACAGGCAGGTTCGGAAGTATCTGCGTTGTTGGGACGTATGCCATCAGCGGTGGGATATCAACCAACCCTTGCTACGGAGATGGGATTGATGCAGGAGAGAATCACTTCAACAAAAAATGGATCCATCACCTCCGTTCAGGCAGTTTATGTACCTGCGGATGACTTGACAGATCCGGCACCGGCTACAACTTTTGCCCACCTCGATGCAACAACTGTATTGAGCCGTAAAATTGCTGACTTGGGTATCTACCCTGCAGTTGACCCATTGGATTCAACCTCAAGAATTCTTACACCCATGATTGTGGGAGAAGCACATTACAATTGTGCCAACAGGGTGAAGCTCATTCTTCAGCGTTACAAAGAATTGCAAGACATCATCGCCATTCTTGGTATGGATGAATTGAGTGAAGAAGACAAACTGACGGTATCACGTGCAAGGAAAGTACAGCGTTTCCTCAGTCAGCCTTTCCACGTTGCTGAACAGTTCACCGGATTGAAAGGAGTATTTGTTAGCATTGAAGACACGATCAAAGGATTCAACATGATCATGGATGGAGAAGTAGATGAATATCCGGAAGCAGCATTCAACCTGGTAGGTACCATTGAAGATGCAATCGAGAAAGGCAAAAAAATGATGGAAGCTGCCAAAGCATAACCAACCTCAAGAAGAACAGATGCAAATTGAAATACTGACACCTGAGAAGAAGATTTACACGGGAGATGTATATGGAATACAGCTCCCCGGTGTATCTGGTTCATTTGAAGTACTGGACAAACATGCTCCTCTTGTGAGTGCGCTCAAGAACGGTCTAATTAAAATATTGCTGGACAACAAGGGTAAAACCACTTCTTACAAGATCTCAGGCGGTTTCATTGAAGTCATCAACAACAAAGCCACTGTCTTGTTAGAGAACGCCAGCGCTGCAGAATAAGGACTCCCTCTTTTATTGAAATACACGTATATAGTCCACCATCATGAATTGTGGGAAATAGGTTGTAGCATTTGGACTGCCTGGCCAATTTCCACCAACAGCAATGTTCATGATGAAGAAGAATTTTTCATTGAATGGATATGCAGCGGATACCTGTGACGGATCAAATTCAGCAATGGTTTTGTCGTCAACCATGGTTTTGATTTTATCTTTTTCCCATACCAGGCTGTAAACATGAAACTCATCTGCCAGTGAAGTTGCAGTGACAAGACTTTTCTCAACCCTTGCACTTGTATTGCCCGATTTGAAATGGATGGTTGAATAAATTTTGGACGGCTGTTGTCCCAATACTTCCAATATATCAATCTCACCGCAAGCAGGCCATCCTGCTGTTGGAAAATTATCGCCCAACATCCAGAACGCAGGCCAGATGCCCTGTCCGGATGGAATTTTTGCACGAAAGTCAATCCTTCCAAATTTGAATGATCTTTTGTTCATGGAAGTCAATCGCGTTGAGGTATAACTTTTGCCGTTTTTATTTTCTTTTCTTGCTTCCAAGATCATTTTCCCGCTTTGAAAATAAAGATTGTCACCTGCTGTGTAGTATTGCAATTCGTTGTTGCCCCAGCCGCAATTGGGACAACCATCCCCCACATCATAATTCCAATTTTCTGCATTGAGCGTTGTTCCGTTGAATTCATCAGCCCAAACCAGATTCATGCCCGGATATGAATTGGGAGTAGTATATCCGGTTTCATTGACTTCAAATTTGGTATCATCATTTAAAATAGATCCTGCACCAACAGCTGTTAAAATAGTTGCATTGACAGGCTCTGAGAGAATAAGCTGAAAGTCTTCATCTGCTTCTTTGAATTCATCGGCAACAACAGCAACTGCAACTTTAATAGATGTTTCACCAGGCGCAAAAGTGATTGTTTTTTCAAGGCTGGTAAAGTCACTTGGTGCGGAAGCGGTTCCGTTCTTGGTTGTTGCTTTTACCGTTACGGTTTTGCTGGAAGCATTGCTCAATTGAATGGTAAAATTGAAAGCAGTGGTGCCACTGTTTCCTTCAGCAAGACCGATTGCATCAACCGAGATGGTAGGTGTGGTATCAGCAGGGGGTAGACAGCAATCTGTTCCGCCCTTCTTGCAGGAAACCACCATCAAAAAGAACACAGGGAGAAAGTATTTCATAAGCAAATTATGGAGTGAAGTTAAACAACCCTTGGATACGTTTGTTCAATGATTTTCATCGTGGAAAGTTTATTTTTGCGCGTGCAGAAAAAATCTCCTTATTCCCGCATCGCCATATCTTCCTATTTCTACATGCTTGGATTTATATTTTCAAGCTGGGCTTCACGTATACCACAGGTAAAAGACAAATTTCAGTTGAACGAGGCTGAGCTGGGAGCTGTGCTGTTCATGTTGCCACTGGGCGCTTTGGCAGCTTTGCCCTTCTCGGGTTGGTTGGTGCATAAACTCAGCAGCAAATGGATGTCCATCGCAACTGCACTTGTATACACTGTTTTGTTGTATATGATTGCAGCTGCAACTACCATTTTTTCACTGTCTGTTGCATTGTTTGGATTTGGATTGGTCGGCAATTTTGGAAACATTTCCATGAATACGCAGGGGATTTCCATACAACACCAAATCAACAAACCCATTTTGTCCAGTTTGCATGCCATGTGGAGCATTGGAGCTTTCAGTGCTGCTGCAGTAAGCGGGTGGACCATGCGCATGGGGTACAGCACCAGTATTCATTTTTTGATTGTATCATTGATGGCAGCTTTCATCATCATTGTTGGTTCTTTTCATTTGATTCCAGATGAGGGACTCGGTGATGAAACATCCAAAGTTTTTGTATTGCCCAATAGAAAACTGGTGCTGTTGGGTATCATATGTTTTTGTGTTGCCATGTCTGAAGGAGCCATGGCAGATTGGAGTTCATTGTATTACAGACAAATCATACATCAGCTGAATACCATCAGTACAACGGGTTACACTGCATTTGCCATGTGCATGGCCGCAGGCAGGCTGGCAGGGGATCGGCTGGTGCAATCGTTTAAACATGCAACTGTATTGAAAGCGAACGGCATATTGATTCTAACCGGCATGACCCTTTCGTTGTCTTTTGATTATCCTATGACTGTGATGATCGGATTTGCATTGGTTGGATTTGGTGTATCATCTGTCATTCCGATTGTATACATGCTGGCTGCAAAAAGCAAGGATATGGCGCCTTCTGCTGCTTTGGCTGCCGTCAGCAGTGTTGGATTCACAGGATTTTTAGTGGGTCCTCCACTGATTGGTTTCATCGCACATGAAATTGGATTGAGGATGGCATTGATCATTGTTGCATTGCTGGGTGCAATGATTTTTCTGCTGTCAAAAAAAGTGAAAACAGTCAATCAGTTGTAAGAGGGATCAAGCGGATAGTGAATGACTGGGTGAAACTCCTTTCCCATTTGTTTGACAGATTCTTTCCAGATTTGCGATGGATTTTTATGGAATACGATGGTGGGCTTTGCATCCACCAACAACCAACTCTTCTCTTTCATTTCATCTTTGAGTTGATTTTTCTCCCAACCTGCATATCCCAGGTAAAAACGGATCTCATTGGCCGAAATAGTATTTTCTATAACAAGACGAACTGCGGTTGTATAATCTCCTCCCCAAAATATTCCATTTGCTATTTCTTTACCGCCATCGATCAGATCAGGGCGTGTATGTAAAAAGTGCATGTTGTCTTTGCCTACAGGTCCACCATCAAATACAGGCATTTTGAAATTTTCAAAATCGGGCAGGTAATCTCCCAGCACATCTTTTGTCAATCGGTTGATTGTAATTCCAAAACTACCTGAACTGTTTTCATGTTCACATATCAATACTACTGAACGCTGAAAGTTGGGGTCTTTCATGAAGGGTTCAGCAATGAGCAATGTGCCACATGAAATATCGATCATAAACCTAAGTTAAATAAATTCCCTTTATTTATCTTTAGATCATTGCGCACTTATTTTTGTTGAATGATGAAGCGAATATTTGGACTGATAACGGTTTTGACTACTGTTTCCCTGATCGGGATCATCATCATTCAATATTCGTGGCTGAAAAATGTGATCGCCATCAAAAATGAGCAGATTGCAAACAAGGTTGAGATGGTGGAGTTTGAGGTTGTCGAATCACTTGTTGAAGAAAAAATGAAGTATGCACCCAACATTCCTCTCGATGTGCTGCCAAAAGGAACACAAGACAGGATTCTTGAACTTTTCGGTCCACAGACGATCGCAGAGCATTTCTCTGTGGAAGATATTCAACAAAAAATCGCAAAGGCTTTTGAGGCAAACGGATTGAAGGGCGCCAAATTTGAATTTGCCGTGTTGTCCAACGTGAATAACATGGGACCAGAATTGGCTTCACCCAATTATATGAAGTTCTATGAAGAGGGGTTAAAGGATTCGGTCAATTACCTTCTGCATGTTTGGCCGTTGATGACATTGCCTGACGAAGAATCAAGGCCTTATATGCCGCAGGAAAAATTGGTGCTTGTTATTTACGACATCAAGGATTTTGTTTTGAGGTCCGTCAGTTGGATGATTCTTTTTGCAGTGATATTTACATTGATCATCATTGCAGCATTTTATCTCACCATACGTACCATTCTCACACAGAAAAAATTAAGTGAGATGAAAACAGATTTCATCAACAACATGACCCATGAATTGAGAACGCCATTGGCTACCATTTCTATTGCTGTTGATACCCTTAAAAATGAAAAAATCATTGGCAACAAAGAACAACTGTTGAGTATTGGACAGATCATCAAAACGGAAAACAACCGGATGAATACGCAGGTTGAGCAGATTCTACAGGCTGCTCAATTGGATGTGAATCAGGTGCTCAAAGACATGAAAGATTTGCAGGTACATGAAGTGTTGCAGAAAATAAAATCTAAATTTTCTCTGCAGGCAGAGGAAAAAAACGCATCCATTGAACTTGATCTTACTGCAACAGAGGATGGTGTAGCCGGACATCCAGTCCATTTCATGAACATGCTCAGCAATCTTGTCGACAATGCTTTGAAATACAGCAGGGAGGGCATTGACCCTGTCATTGCTATTACCACTTTCAATGATAAAAAGAATATTGTAGTTGTAGTCAAAGACAATGGATTGGGGATGAGCAAGGATACCATGTCGAAGGTTTTTGATAAGTTCTACAGGGCCCATACAGGTAATGTGCACAATGTAAAAGGCTTTGGACTCGGATTAAATTATACCAAAAAAATGGTGGAGGCACATCATGGAACCATTGAGGTGAGCAGCACATTGGGTGCAGGCAGCACGTTTACTGTTCGATTGCCGCTTCGCTAAGATCAAAGTTTTATCAGCATTCCATCTCCATAACTTAGAAATCTGTATTTCTTTTGGATGGCAGTTGCATATGCATCTTTCCATTTGTTACCTAAAAAAGCGGAGATGATCAACAACAGGGTTGATTGCGGCTGGTGGAAATTTGTAATCAATCCTTTTGCAAGTTGAAAGGCATACCCAGGAGTGATGCAAATACCAGTATGTCCATGCAGGCTGCCCATCCCCATATCTTTCATTCGATTGACAAGATGTTGCATAACAAATGGGTAGGAAATGGTGTTGAGTTTTGATAATTCGATGTGTTCCCATTGATCAAGATTGTTCATGGCATCAATATCCTTCACTTGATGATATGATTTCAATCCAATCCAATACAGACTTTCCAGGGTTCTCAGCGATGTTGTTCCAACAGGAATGATTGTACATGCTTCATCTGCCAATGTTTCCAATGTCTTGATCGGCACTTCAAAAAATTCCTTGTGCATGGTATGGTCGGCGATGGAAGTTGCAGTCACAGGTTTGAAGGTACCAGCCCCTACATGAAGCGTAACATACGATGTGGTTATATTACTTTGGTACAATTGATTCATCAATTCCTCTGTGAAATGGAGTCCCGCGGTTGGCGCAGCAACAGAACCTTCTGTTTTTGCATAGATGGTTTGATAGCGTTTTACATCTTCCGCAGTGGCAACTCTTTTGATATAGGGGGGCAGGGGGGTATTGCCAACCTTTTCTATCAATGCATAAAAGGGTATGTCCTCGGTCCAGTTGAATGAAACAACAAAATAGTCATCGCTTCTACCAATGAAGCGTGCATGCAATTCAAATGTTTCGCTGATGGATGGATATGCCTGAACAAGCAATTCTTCCTTTTTCCATTTTTTGGATCCTCCAATCAGGCATTTCCAGGTGGCTGTTTTTGTTTGATGCAAAGAACTGTAATCACCACTCAAAGGTTCCAGCAGGAAAATTTCAATCAGTTTTTCTTGTGAAGTTTTGAAGTAAAGCCTGGCCGCAATCACTTTGGTATTATTGAAAACCAGTCCGCTTCCTGCGGGAAGATGCTTTGCAAGGTCCTTGTAATGGCTGTGTTCAATCTGGTCTTTTTCTATAACCATCAATCTGGAAGCATCTCTTTGTTCAAGCGGTGCAAAGGCGATGAGCTCC
>JACCDG011569705.1_pt1 | contig 48673 bp, 37 predicted proteins | sample 7442471 | NCBI WGS metagenome assembly JACCDG01 (sample SAMN15323444, study PRJNA562643) | freshwater metagenome | isolation source: river surface water | place: USA:Blue River Watershed | collected 2017-08-17
GCAAAACTTATCTCCAATTGTAGGAATCCTCTCGGATCGCACGCGCATCTTGACAAACGAGAAGCCTTCGCTGTTGCGACCGCGGTAGATCTTATCCACAAAGCCCGTCTCGTTATTCCGCAGCATCTTGGACGCATCACGGAAGCGCTTGCCGCCCGCAGCTTCCACGGCGGCCGAGGCCGCAGCCGCCGACATAGAGGCGAGGGATGTGTGGGAAACACCGGATGCCATGGCACCCTCTACGGCGCGCAAGCGCAGAGGCACAATCTTGCCAATCAGCACATCATCATTCCCCACATACTGATTCTCAGGCACTAGGCCGTCCACACCCAGCTTGCCGTAATTCGCGAGTTTCATCTGCTTGGTCTGTGCGGGATCCGGCCGACAGAACCGCTCCTCCTCTCCGCTCGCCTGATTCTTCTTCTCCTCGTCCTTGTATGTGCGATAGAAGGTGGAACGGAAGAGGCCACGATCAATCGCCGCCCTGTTGATCATCACGGAATCCTCCTGATTGTAGCCGCCATAGGTCATGATGGCCACAATCACATTGTATCCAGAGGGCATCTCCTGCGCCTTGTAATATTTGGACATGTAAGGTGACACCAGAGGCCTAGCAGTCGTGTAGAGCATATTGGACATCGTATCCAGACGCTCATTGTAATTGAGCGCATAGATGCCCATGGCCTGCTTGCCCATACTGCAATTAGATGAGAAGATCCCGCCTGTAGTGATGAAAGAGTGATTATCATGTGCAACAGTAATGTCAGAAATTTCGGTGCTTCCAACATATGGCTCAATCGCCTTAATGGGCACAAAGACGGCTGAGCCACGCGCAGGTGCTGGAGTTCCGTCATGGGTTTCTTTGGCCACAGCCAAGAGATCCCCAACATGCAAATCTGCAACTTGTTTCCATCCCTTGTCTGTCATCAGTTTATGATCTTCTGTAGCAATAAGGGATCTGTTGCCATATGCTCGCAGCTGAAAGATCTTCTTTTCAGTTGGGCGCACATACTGATGAACCACATGAGATGGTGTAACCTCCATTGTGTCCGGATGGAATGTGAGAACTTCGTCACCCACTGCAACATCCGCAATGCGTTTCTGTGTTCCATCCGACATCCATACCTTCTCGTCCACACTCAGACACTGGTACGCATTACGCGGCGACTGATTGTGATCAGGGAAGGGAATGTTGGATCCCATGGTGCCGATGAGCGTACTGGGATGGATCTCGGCGTGTGTATGATCCGGCCCAACATCGTCCATCTTCTGCGCAATAAACAGATTCTCGGACTCCCCTGCATCCACGAACTCAATCAGGGAGTGGCCACTGGGCGAGGTCCAGCGCATCAGGTCGTCCCAGGATTTCGCGGTCTTCCAAGGCGCCTCTGCGACACCATCGGAAGTATCACGCAGTGCCGCGGCCACCAACAGAGGCCGAATCAGTCGGCCACCCTCTGTATTGATGTGCACCTCCATCTGTGAAGGCTGGAATACGATGGATGTGTAGGGATGAATGCGACCTGCCCTTTTAGCAACACGCAGTGCCTCTACGCATCGGATGGCAGCGGCACCTCCTGGCAGCGTGCCAATCCATGCGCCGTTCACATAGACACGGAGTGCACCGTGCTTCTCCACACCCGTGGTATCCGGTAGATGCCGCATACCGAGCTCATCGTACAGAACATGTAGGACGGGATTGGGATTGCTCGGCAAACTCACGGTAGCCGTGGACGCCAGATTCTTCACAACACCTACAGAATGTCCCTCAGGTGTCTCCGCGGGGCAGATGTAGCCATACGAAGTACCATGGAGCTTACGGGGAGGAATGAGTTTCCCCGTCTTCTCAATGGGCGTGGACAGGCGGCGGAGTTGCGAGATGCCCGACAGGAAAGTGAGGCGATTCATGACCTGTGAGATGCCCGTCTTGGTGCCCATCTTGCCTGCTGCGAAATTGCCGGTGGCCATGGAGGACTTGAGACCCACATCCACGATCGTGGTCTTCAGGATCTTGTAGACATTGCTGGTGTTGATGATATTCTCAAACTTCCCGCTCGCCTTCCAGGATCCGTTGTGAATCTCCTTCATAATCGTGGACTTCATGTCCTTCACGACCTTCGTGCCGAAATAGAAGCGAAAGAGATTGCCCAGGAGATTGCCAGGCAGCTCCACCTTCTTGTTGGGATAGGCGTCACGATCGTCGTAGGGAATCTTGTTTGTGTAGACATCCAGGACTTTCTTGGTCATGGCCGCGACGAAACAGGCCTTTTCATAGGCCACATCTGCACCTCCAACATGCGGCAGAACCTCCTCGGCGAGGATTTCCGTCACCTGGCGATCCTTGGTGGATTTCACGGAGGCCAAAGTGGAGGCGGAAAGCTGCTCGCGAATACCGCCGCCGGATCCGATGTACCGCTGTAGGTATTCCAGGGCCTCCGCCTTTGTCCGGACTCCCTGCGCATCCAACACACACTCCTGAAAGATCATGGAATAGTCGTTCTCCGTGGATCCCATAATCAGCTCAATGATGTCCTTGTCAGATTCTACGCCCAGGGCGCGCATCAGAACGAACAGGGGCAGCTCGGCCTTAATACGGGGAATCGTCACGCGAATGTGCTCGGCACCCGTGGCAATCTTGGGATTGTACATGATTTTGATGGCCACTGTCTTGGGCGTGCCCTCATTGTCGGGACCAATGGACTTGCATTCAATGATCTCGGCCTCCTTGTTCTTCATCTTGTTGTTGCGGAACACGAACTGGCGGTTCTCCGCCATGCGCTCCTGACTCAGGATGATACGCTCACCGCCCTGAATGATGAAGTAGCCGAAAGGATCCACGGAACATTCGCCGAGTTCCTTGGGCTGCTTCTCAGGATTCTCCGAGAGGAGGCAGTATTTGGACCCCACCATAACGGGAATCTTACCTGCCATGACGCGTGTGAGAGTGCGCTGACGCACCTCCTTCGTGCCCATGCCTGGATCGGTCATCGTGTAGGTGATTTCCATATCCACATAGACGGGAGCAGCATAGGTGAAGTTGCGCAGCCGAGCATCATTGGGATACATGGGTGTAAGGGCACCATTGTTCTCAAAGATCGTGGGCTTGCGAATAGAGACATTCTGGAACTTCACAACGACCTCAATCTCACGGGGCGGACCTCCATGCGGTGAACGACCGCCAGGTGCAGCTACGGCGGGCGCAGTGCCTGATGGCATCTCTGTGGAATCCTCCACGCTCACACGAATCGCTGTGCCGGCTGTGCCCGCTGCGGCACGCGTAGTGCCTGTCAGGGTCAGATCCGGTGATCCCACAACCTTAATGGGACATGACCGCTGGATGGTATCCACCACATCAAAGTCCATGAAATGGTTGAAAGAGGCAATCTGGTGATAGATCGTTTGCCGCGCATCATGCTGGGCAAAGTAATGATCCAGAATGTCTTTGTAGGCGGGCTTTTCGGAAGGAATGGACATTTTCAGAAACTTTTCGGAAGCGCTGTAAAGATTTGGAAATGTTCCTTGGTGTTGGATCAATTTTGGGGGATGTATTTGCTCGCTTTAAATATAGTCATGAAGAATAGACAAAATCCGAAAGTTCCAAGAGGAATATGTTGGAAATGTTGGAAGTTATGGTGTTTCCAGAAAATACAGTGTATTCCCAAAATGCTTCGCAACCCAACATATCCCTCAAAAGTTCCTGAGATCGCGGAGGTCAAGAGGATTTGAGGAGGCAGATGTTGGAAGTTATGGTGTTTCCTGAAAATACAGTGTATTTGTGAACCCCAAGGTTCGCCCCTGCGGGGCTCACATGCGCACAGACTTGCCAATATATGGCCTTTGCAACTTCATAAATTCCAAGCACATTCCTGCTGGATTTTTCGTGTATTTTCATGAATCCGCAAAGGCCAAACATTGGCAAACCTGTAAAGCCCATATCTAAAATCATCCCCCAAAAAGTAAGGAAATGCCTAAATCCCAACAATCTCGTCTTGTATTCCTGTTTCATCGCGACTTGCGTCTGGTGGATCATGGCGGTCTAGAACGCGCAGCCCAGGTCGCAAAAGAACTTGGTGCCGAAGTTGTGCCCCTCTTCATCTTCACACCCCAACAGGTAACCCACAATCCCTATAAATCGGTCCCCGCGATCCAATTCATGTGCGAGTCACTCGCAGAGTTGGAGACCGATGTAAAGGCCGATGGTGGCACCATGCGCTTTGCCTACGGTGACACCACGACTATCCTCGCCTCCATAGCAAATCTAGCAGGCGTGTTGGAAACCCGTGACTATACACCGTTCGCCAAGGAACGCGAGGCCGCCATTGCTAAGTTCGCAACCGAGAAAGGAATTTTCTACGAAGCCGTGGATGATCTGTATCTTACGACGCCTGGCTCCGTGCGCACAGGAACGGGCCGGATTTACCAGAAATTCACGCCGTTTTATGATTCCGTGAAAGGCCGAACCATCCCGAAGCCACGGCCGCAGGCCGTGTTGCATTGGCATTCTGGCCGACTAGTGTTGGAAGGCGCAACCACGCTCAAGGATATGCAGAAACGCCTCGTGCCCCACCGGAATCCCAACATACAACCTGGCGGTCGCTCGGAAGGCCTGAAACGCTTTGCGGCGATTGCGACCGATTATGAGGCGGCACACGATGACTTGGCCCGTGAATCTCCCCAACTTTCTGCGCACCACCATTTCGGAACTGTAAGTATTCGTGAATCATTCTGGGCTTCCAACAATGTGGCCTATAAACGCCAACTGTATTGGCGCGATTTCTATGGCCACCTCATGGCGGCCTTTCGTGATCTGTACGGTCAGGATCCCTGGGAGTTTCAGGTACCACCGGCGTGGAGAAAGGGGGAGAAGGAGGTGTTGGAAGCCTGGCAGCGGGGGGAAACCGGTGTAGCCCTGGTGGATGCCGGAATCCGCCAGATGCTCCAAACCGGTTTTATGCATAATAGGGCGCGCATGGTGGTGGCCTCGTGGCTTGTGAAAGATATGGGGGTTCATTGGCGGTGGGGAGAACGCTTCTTTGCCAGGCATCTCGTAGATTACGATCCGGCACAGAATATGATGAATTGGATTTCGGTGGCTTCGGTGCTACCCTTTGGATCACCGCCGTTTCGGCGGCACGATCCTGAGGCTTCCGCCAAAAGGCTGGATAAGGCGGGAATTTACAGGGAGCGATGGTTACATGCCTCCCCTGAGCCGAAGCACTAAATGTAGAGTAGATTCCTTTTGGATGTTGTAATCGGATAGAGTTCTGCTATCCTCCAGCTGTTTTCCGGCAAAGATAAGACGCTGCTGGTCGGGCGGGATGCCTTCCTTGTCCTGAATTTTCTGTTTTACATTCTCAATGGAATCACTGGGCTCCACATCCAATGTAATTGTCTTGCCTGTGAGGGTTTTTACGAAGATCTGCATGATTTGGTTCTACTATGGAATTCTACATATATTCTTTATATATGCAGAATTTCTGACTTTAGGAAGAGGGAGGGGAATATGTTGGGGTTGTGAAGCGTTCTGGGACATACAGTGTATTTTTGGCAACACCATAACTTCCAACAGATCCCTAAAGGTTCTGAACATTTGGAAAGATAGGGAGGATTTAGGAGTATGTTGGGGGTTGCGGGGGTTCTAGGATATACACTGTATTCTTTGGCCCTCAAAAGTGATGCAGCAGACCATACATTTCTCAAATCATACACATAACAATATCCAAAATGAGTGCCAAATATATGCGTATTCTGCCCTGGTGCCCTGTATTCCAGTTCCGCAAAGGATTGGAATTGCAAGCAAAACAGATGGGTGAAGAGGATGTGATGGGTTCCACTGTTTGGTATTCTGGTTTGCCTCCTACAGGATGGTGGGATGCGTTGAAAAATGTCCTCTACACCGATTATCTCAGGCTTCGCATATACTTCCATTCCCAATGCAAATCTTGCAACATTCATTGATTGTTGGTGCGTGTATATAATTCATACAATCAGAATAGGATGCGACGGTTACGAAGTGCAAGAAGGACAAGAAGAAACTTTCGCAAGTCTGGTGGAGCTCCAGTGATGGAGTTGTTCCAGGCTGCAGAAGCGGGGGACCTTTCCAGAGTTGAACAACTCCTTGAAGAAGGCGCGGATATAGATGTTCTGCATAAGAGTAAGACTCCTCTAATCGCCGCAATTCGCAAAGGACATATTGCGGTTGCGAATAAACTCATTGATGCTGGGGCAAACATAAATTTTGGTATCGGAGTAAATGCAGCTACTCCACTCATTTCAGCAAGTGAACATAATCACCCGGAACTAGTGCGAAAATTGCTGGAACTTGGTGCAGATCCAAATGGAGCAAATGTAAAAAAACATCAGCCCATATTTTTCGCCGCACAGGATGGGCATGTAGAGGTTGTTAAATTGCTTCTTGCTGCAGGAGCCGATGTAAATCATGGATTTCTAGTGGCAATATCTGAAGGACAAAAAGAAGTTGTGCGTGCATTGTTAGAAGCAGGTGCCAATCCTAACTTGAAATATAATGAATATACTGCCATTTATTTTGCTGCTGATAAAGGTCATTCTTCTATAGTTCAATTACTCTTAGAGAATCCTGGATTTATATTGGACATACATACAAGACGCGATAGTAGAATGTTCGCAAACCCTGAAATTAAAGAACTTTTACGGCAATATATTTTAAGTCATTCTGATGACGAGTATACACACCTTGTTATGCATGATGAAATGCATATTATAAAGCGAATGATTGAATCCACAAATCCTGAAGTTCAGAAATGGCTATCGTATATTAAAATAATAGGCAATGACGAACTGGCCAAACGATATATAAAAGATATGCAGAAATGTAGTGAAACTATAACTAAATATTTCTTTACACGAATGATGAATAATACTAATAATTTTGTTCTACTGCTTGAAAACAGGGAAGGTTTATTAAAAGGATTGATAGTATTCAAGTATGTTCCACCACATGAATATACAGAGGAACATATTAAAATAGAATTGCTGTGCGGTAGCGATGTCCCAGGCATTGGAAGTCTACTTTTACAAGAAGTGCACTCGCTCGCTAAAAACCTAAATATTCAATACTTACAATTAGAATCTATTACCGATGCCTTGCCTTTTTATGTAAAGAAAGGATTTGATTGCGCAGGCGATGGGTGTCTAATGGAAAAAAGGGTAAAAGGTGGTGCCCGCAAACCTTGCCGTAAAACTCGCCGGATAGGCCGAACAAAAAGAAATATCAAGTAAAGTAGAGTACCAAAATGAATTTTATGGCATTGTTGGATGCTGCGGCAGATCCTCCTCTGCCTGGTGCCCCTGCGGCAGCGGTTCCTAACAACCTCCCCGTTGCAGCTCCCAATCCTTACCAGCTGGCAAAACAACAAGGCGCACCCCCGCATGTTATTCCTTACCATCATGGCGAGGACGAACCGGCGCATTTCGGATTTTACTGTATGCCCTACACTCGTCGCGATGGCAAGGAGATTTTTGTGTATGGAGAGCGACCTGCAGTGAATCTGGCTGAGGCTGCAATGCCTCGCGAATGGCATCGGTCCATGGACGAAGTCCTGGGTCATCCTGGTGTGTACAGCTGGATCCTGTTTGAAGGGAATCGCTTCATTGCAGCCAAGGCCCTAACACCCGCCGAAATTATGAGCAAGCATAAAAATATGTACAGGAATCGCCCTGATAACATACTGGCGGCTGGGGAATGCCGGATCGGTGCTGACCAATCCGTGACCTATAATTTTGAATCCGGTACATTTATGCGACCCATAATTGATAATTTCAAGTATGCCTTCGGAGCGAACACAGATTATCGCCCCGTGTATCGGCAACTCATGGAACCGCTTTGGTTAGCTGCAGGAGCCGCCGGCATTACCTACACAGATGCGGCACTCATTCCTAAGTCTATACATCAAGACACACCCTTTGGAAATTACACACGGCTCGGATACAAGTTCCATCGTTTTGATACTAAGCCGGAATGTGAGGCGTTTAAGGAGCGTGCTGAAGGCGAAGCAAATGTGGGAGGGGGTAGACGCACAAGGGTCAAAGGCCGAAAACAGCAAAAGCGTAGGTCCAAACACAAACGCACCTATCGCAAAAGACAGTGAGGGCGATATGTTGGAATTATGGGATGCCTTACTACCAACATCTGCCCCAAAACCACCATAAAAAATACTTACCTTTTGAACTTACCTGAGTTGAACTTACCATGTAATTACTGCTCTGGATTTTACTCACTATCTGTTTCGCCATCCTCCTCACCTTCCTCCACGACTTCTGCATTCCCTACATCCTCCTCCTCACCTGCTTCGCTATCCGACATCCCAAACTCATCAGGGCATACAGCGTTCAGCACGGTAAAGATTTGCCCCGCCTCGGCCGCCGAGTCACACGCCAGCTTCTCACAGATCTTCTTGGCGATTCCGCGCTTCTTTGCATGCATGCGCGCCATGTAGCGATCCAGGTTCTTCTCGGCACCATCCGCCAGGAGCACATGATGTACCTCCACTGCCTTGGTCTGTCCAATACGATAGGACCGCCCAATGGCCTGATCCACCATCGCCGGATTCCAGTGGGAGGAGAGGAATACGATCCGTGAGAGATGTTGCAAGTTGATGCCTGCATTGCCCGCCTGAATCTGTACCAGGACGACCACGGCCTCCTCGCCTCCCGCAACGGCCTCGCGCGATTTCCGCACAGCCGCGTCAATCCCCGCTGCACCGAGACCCCCACAAATCCTCCAGGTCTTGTAGCCCGCAGCGCGGCACACTTCGTCCGCGTAGTTCATCTCCTCCGTAAAGGTGGTGAAGAGGAGTGTAGGGGTTTTGGGAGTACCTGCAAGGACCTCGGCAAGCTTGGCAATCTTGGAGGCCGAATGCTCCCAAGGGCCGCTCTCAGTCTTGTACTTCTTTGCCATCGCATCGCGATAGATCTGTGGATGGGCCAGGAACTGGCGAATCCGCAGGTAGAGTTCAAGTATCATAAAATTATCCACATGACTTGCTATCGCCGACTTCATTCGGCGCACCAGCACATCAAAGATACGGCGTTCCTCGCCCCCCTCGGGCATGGTGACAGGATGGATGTAGTGTGTCGGCTTCATCTCAGGGAATGCCGGTACTGTCTTGCGCACATCGGCGACTGTACGGCGCAGCATGATCTCCTCGGCCAGTAGGGAGAGGGGGTGATGCTTGCGGCTGTAGTCGGCCCGCAGCCACTTGAGGAGATTGCGGAAATCCCCCTCGCGATTCTGCACAGGTGTGCCCGTCAGCAGCCACCGGCGCTCCGTCGGAATATCCTCCAACTTGTTGAAACGCTTGCTACGCCCACCATTGCGGAGAATATGGCCCTCGTCGCACACAATGCGACCGAAGGTGTACTCCTCTTCCAGGAAGTCCTTGTTCCGCGCGGCGCGATCATAGGTGGCCAGGACAACCGCGACACCGGTGCGCTTGCCGGCAATGCGCTGCAGGCGATGGGGACCGAGTAGGATTGTGTGGGGAATGTCGGCTAGCGCCAGAGCATCGGACCACTGTCCTTGGAGCACGGGGGGCACGATGAGTAGCGTGTAGGGAACGGGGTTATTCAAGAGGAGACCGATGGTTTCCCAGGTCTTGCCGAGGCCCATCTCGTCGGCCAGAATACCACCGCAGCAATACATGACATCGTCCTCCTGGTTCATCATCCAGCGAATGCCCTCCTCCTGGTGAGGGTGGTAGTGGAAAGAAGGGAACGGTGTTTCTAGTGCCATTGTGAAACAGGGGTACTAGAAAGGAATGCAGATCAGTAAAGGGTATGGAAAGAAAGGAAAGAAGGGAAGTAAGGGGGACCGAGGGGATATGTAGGAAGTTCAGGGGTGTTCAATTTTTCTCGGGAGTGGGCTTAATGCTTGCGGTGGGTCTTACGGCTTTTGCGAGTGTTACGAGTATTGCGAGTATTGCGGTGAGCCTTACGGTTGGCTTTGCGACTTTTGCGCTGTGACTTGCGGCTCTTGCGGACACCGCCTCTTTGAATTACAGCTGCTGCTGTTAGATTTGCAATATCTTCTGCAGCTGTTTTACGAGCGTTTGCCTGACCAGCTTTAGCATCCTTATTGCCATCATTCAAGTCAGTAGAATCAGTAAATGCCTCATTTGCACGAAGAGCTGCTTCATTGGACTTTGTTTTGGCATCCGCTGCGTTTGCATTACCAGTTGCATTAGATAATACGCTGTATGCATATGCAAGCTTATATTCAGCCTGAGCAGCATCTGCTAATAATATCTTAATTGCATCTATGGTCGGTGGAGCAGCAGCTCCAGCAGGATTAGCAGGAGGAGCAGTCAAAGCTGTATGAGCTGCAGTTTCTGCTGCAGAAGCAGCAGCTGCGGCTTCTGCGACGAACTGTTTTGCAGCAGGGAGATCCCTTGTTTCTGCTTTTTGCTGTGAGGGAGGATTCTGAACATAATTAGTCAAAGCATCCACAAAGTTTTTCTTGTATTCTGCATAATTAGGGTTAGAAGATTCTTTTGGTCTTCCTAAAAGTTTAGAAGTTCCAAATTCATCTTTCTTTTTTGTAACATAGTTGCCAAAGTATGTTGCAATACTTGCTACATTTTGGGCTTTTTTATTGCCAGGACTATAACGGGCTTTGGGTAAGAGTTCTGTCATTGTCTTCTCTACCCATGCACCCGATTTCTCCGCACCGGGATGTCAAGCTGGTTTGTGGATGTGGTGTTGTGAAACCAGGCTTGACTGGTTTTAGCCGGGTTCTAACCAACTTGAACTTCCACATTGCCTGGACCGATGCCTGCAACATCTGCATCACCTCTACGCAAAACATCAATAATGTTATTTAATTTAGGAAGATCCTCATTAAAAGCTTGCAATTCTTCAGGTGTCAACGGTTTTACCAACTGAATTGCATATTCGTATTTTTGAATGGCTGCATTTATTTCCAATCGTAAAGCATTTGGATCAGTTTGAGCATAGTGTTCAATTATTTGGGTTTTAAATCTTTTTAAGTCATTACTCATTTGTTCAGACTTTAAAATTTTCTCCGCAATTAACTTTGCTTTCAATTCATTTTGCAGAGAAAGAGAAAAAGGTCTTTGCCCGGCAAGAACCCTTTCTGAAAGATCAACTAACCTAGTTCCAATATGTAACAACACTTTTAAAATCTCAATATTTTCTTGTTCTTTGTAATTATTATCAATTAAATTTTTGCGGTCCTGTAAAGGTTGATGAATGAGTCTAGTATATTTATCGTTGTTATTTAATATAGGTCTACATTTGAAATTCCACCACAATGCTTTGAACACATTTATGCTATTTGGAACATTTGCTTCAGCAACAGCATTTGTAACTATTTTGGATTTTTGTTCGTTCCATCGCTGAATTAACTCGTCTGTAACAGACGAAGAATTGGCAATACATATATTCGCTGTAACGGGATCATTTCTAATATCAGCAATTACCTGAATATTAGATCCCCCAACGATTGCCTTAATCGCTTCTCTTGTTTGTTTCAACTCTTTGCTTTCAGCATATGATTTGCGCAAATCACCCACTCGTTTCCCTACCCTTTGGAAAAAAGAAGGTGGATGCATTGCTGCCTGCACGGCAGCTTGGACACCCTCTTGTACATCAGCTCTTTGGGCACCCAACCGTTCTGCCACAATTCCAACAATGGATTCAACAACCTGCTGTAAATTCTCATCTGAAATGGGCCCAGCTAATTCCCTAGCAATAGCTGTAAGTGCATCACCAATCGCTATACGCAATTGATCATCTATATCAATTTGGCGGGGCATGAGATGTTTGGGTAATTCGCGAACAATTCCCTCAATGAGTTTTTGCATATCTTGGTTCGCCAATCGCTGTCCCACAAGCCCAACAACTTGATCCACAACTTGTTGGATTGTCTGGCGTTGCACCGCTGCATCGTGGTTCGCCAATTGCTGTGCCACTCCAGCCACAACACCTGCAACAGCTTCCCGCAATCCTTCGGGCACAGCCAACCGTTGTCCCACAGCCCCAACAATCTCCTCCACCACCCTTCGCAACACCTCCTGTTGCTGAGCCGCATCCTGCTTCGTCAAACGCTGCGCGACACCTGCCACAACAGCCTCTACTGCCTCACGCAATCCCTGAGGCACAGCTAGCCTCTGTCCCACAATTCCAACAATCTCCTCCACAACCCTTCGCAACACCTCCTGTTGCTGAGCTGCATCCTGGTTTGCCAAACGCTGCGCGACACCTGCCACAACAGCCTCTACTGCCTCACGCAGTCCCTGAGGCACAGCCAACCGTTGTCCCACAATCCCAACAATCTCCTCCACAACCCTTCGCAGCACCTCCTGTTGCTGAGCTGTGTCATGGCTAGCTAACTTCTGTGCCACATCTGTAATTACTTTTTCAATGCTTTCACGCAGCACATCCTCTTTCTGGGATTCTTTTACAATGGTTTCAACTGCTGCCTTGAACTCCTTTTTAGTTGTTGCTTTCGTAATTGCTGCCTGCATTTCTGGGGTCCATTTGCGACCATTGGCTTCTAAGGTGCTGCGAATGTTATCCCGCAACTCCGTGGGATCTGAGCCTTCTACCCACCTTCCCATTGTCTTTTCCAAATCCTTTTGCAATTCCTTGCTAGTGCGTCTTGGAAGAGCAAGAGGAGATGGTTGAATTTGCAATGAGGAGGATGCTGCAACACCAGAGCTACCAGAAGCGCCAGAAGCACCAAGCGTCAGTCCTTTTCTCATTTCAGTATAGTCATACATATCTTCCACTGTTGGTAATAGTTGATTGCCATTCTTTTTAATATCTTCAATAACCGTATCTTCTTCCTTTTTCAACATATCTAGCAACTCATCAAACTTGGTAATATTGAACTTTTTAATGACCCACATGTATTTTTCCACAAGGTCGGATGTAAAGGCGGGTGCAAAAGACACCGTGGATTTCGCATATGCCATAAACTTTCCAGGAGGTTCTGCAGCTACCAACATCCCAACAGGTCCAAAGGTCGTTGCTAGAACCTCGGAAGTATATGCAGTGCGTGCTCCCACCTGTTCTTTCAAGAGTGCGTTTTGAACAAATGCCAGCCATTGACACTGTTTAGGATAGTATTGTATATATCCGGCAGGTTGCGCTTTGCCCCCACGAAGTGGGGTATGCAAGTATCGCAACCACGGTGTTTCTGGAGGAACCGCGCCATTCAAGATGGCCATCATTCCCGCAAAATTTACACCCACAATATCCGACTCTCTCAGGGAGTGCAAAAAGGATGTACAGGCTTTTTCCTTGATTACAATGTATGGTTCATTTTGCAGTGTTATTTCATTTGCGGAATATTCCTTCTCGCGTTTCACACCTAATGGCGGAGGAGGTGTTTTTGATAATGCCACCGCTGTCGCCATTCCTTACTGTATCGGACGATGAAAATTTGAAGCGATTCCCGCGAGTTCCAACATTCCCCACATTCCCCACATATCCCTCCCCCCAGTCTTATTTCTTTCAAGCACCATATCTTCCCTCCTGTAAAGCAATGGCCGCTGCAAAAACGAAGCTAGTTATTGTGGAATCCCCTGCCAAGTGCAGCAAGATCCAATCCTTTCTCGGGGCCGGTTGGCAGGTTATGGCCTCCATGGGACATATTCGTGCCCTGGCACATTCACTGGAGGCTGTTGGGATTGAGCGAAATTGGGAGCCCCTCTATGAGGACCTGGCAACCAAGCGTGAGCAGATTGCCAAGCTCCGCAAAGCTGCTAAGGATGCCGAGGTGTGGCTTGCTACGGATGATGATCGCGAGGGCGAAGGCATCGCCTGGCATATTTGCCACATCCTGAAGCTGAAGCCCGCCACGACACCCCGTATTGTTTTCCACGAGATTACAAAGCAAGCAATTCAGGCGGCTGTTGCGAATCCTGGTCGTCTGAATATGAATCGTGTGCATGCACAACAGAGCCGGGCAATGTTGGATATGCTTGTGGGATTCACGCTGAGTCCTGTGCTCTGGAAACGCGTGGCTCCGAAACTCTCGGCGGGTCGCTGTCAGACACCAGCACTCCGCCTGGTTGTGGAGCGCGACGCGGAAATCAACACTTATGTGGCCCGTAATTTCTGGAAGCTACGGGGCACATGTGGGGGTTCTGGAAATTCTGGATATCCCTTGGACATTACAACTGCCGAGGAGTATACAGAGGAGGTTCTGCGCCAGCATCTGAAGACGGCCGCGGCTGCTAAAAACACAGCAGCCACATTTCAGTCAGTGAAGGAGCGCGTGGCCACTTCGGCCGCTCCTGCGCCCCTGATCACTTCCACACTCCAACAGGAGGCCTCGGCGCTCCATGGTCTCGGCCCCAAAGTGACCATGTCCGCCGCCCAGAAACTCTATGAGGCGGGACATATCACTTACATGCGTACGGACAATCCCCAGCTTTCCACGGAAGGCGCGGATCTCATGCGCAGCCAAATCGTGGCGACATGGGGGGAGGAATATGTTGGGAGCGCAGGGCAGCATCAGATTGGGACAGAGGCCAAGCCGAAGGCAACTGCAACCAAAAAGGCAAAGGCAAAAGACAAAGAACCTGATGTGCCCGTTGCCCAAGCTGCCCACGAAGCCATTCGTCCCACACATCCTGAGGTGACTGAAATTACGGATATGGAGCCGGTGCATGCCACGGTGTATCGGCTGATTTGGCGCCGCGCCATGCAGTCCCAGATGTCCGCGGCCACTAGCAATGTGCGCACGGCTACTCTGACACTTCCTGCACTCTCAACCGCAACCCCAACACTCTCCTGGTCTGCCGAGCAGACAAAGCCCATGTTTGAGGGGTGGCGGATTGTGGAAAAGTCCGCGAAAACCGAGGAAAGCCGTGCAGCTGCCGAAGCAGCATGGACTGCCTGGACCCCCACATGGTCCGTGGGAAAATCCACCAACTGGACCACCCTTCAGGGCGACGAGGTCTTCACTAAACCGCCTGGTCGGTACACGGAGGCCACGCTCATTCGTGAACTAGAGAAGCGGGGTATTGGACGACCCTCTACATTCGCCTCCCTGGTCACTACACTCTTTGAGCGCGAGTATGTGGAGAAGACGAATACAGAGGGCAAGGTGTATGAGACACGGCATCTGACTCTGACTGCAGGTGCCAATGCACCCAAAGAAACCAAGGAGGCCCACAAAGCCGGTGCGGAACGCAATAAGATTGCCGCGACACCTCTGGGTGTCTCGGTGACCGAATGTCTCCAGCGCGATTTCGCGGATCTCTTTGCCTATGAATTCACTGCCGCGATGGAGGGGGATTTGGACAAAGTGGCCGAGGGCGCCAAGGAGTGGAAGACGCTTCTGCAGGAAACTTGGGATTCCTACAAAGAGCGCTACCAGGTGGCGATGAAGGAGAAAGGGGCGAGGGAGAGTGTAGGGAATATTGGTGGTGCTGAGGGTGTCAAGGTTGTTCAGACAAAGAAAGGACCCCTTCTTGTGCGCCCCAAGGTGGGTGCCGAGGATCCCAAGGCCGCCGAGTTTGCCCCGCTCCCCAAGGGGATTACGGCCGCCAATGCGGCTGAGAAACTTACAGCTGAACTCGTAGAGGCTGCATTTGCGTCAGCAGCAGAACAGAAGGAGGGGGAACTGTTGGGAGTTTGGGTTGCCGAAGGCACAGAAGGCAATGAAGGTGAGGCTTGCGAAGCCAACGAAGAGATCCGCAAGAAGAAGGGACCCTATGGATGGTATGTGCAGGCCGGTGATGTCCGTGTTCCCTGGAAACCCGAGGATACACTGGAAACAATCGTGGCCAAGTTGGAGGCGAAGAAGGAGGCCTTTGAGCGCGTTGTAGGTCCCTACACAATCAAGAAGGGTCCCTATGGATTCTACTTTTACAAGAAAGCTGCAGGCGCTGCGGCAAGCAAGAAGCCAAGGTTTGTAGGTGTGCCCAAGACTGCCGATCCTGCCACGATTACCGAGGCGGAGCTTGCAGCCGCGGAAGCAGAACCACCTAAGGCAAAACCTGCTGCCTTCAAAAAGAAAGGGACCAAGGCATGATTCTCATAACAGGTGGTCTCGGATTTATTGGCTCGCATGTAGCTGCTTTTTTAGCGACCCGCAATCCAAAACAACCTCTGGTGCTCCTGGACAATCTCTGCAATTCCAACATCAGTGTCCTCGCCTCTTTACGCACCCTGTGTCCAGCCGCCACTTTCCATTTCTATGAAGGTGATGTCCGTGACCGCGCTCTCCTTGACAGCCTCTTCCGCGAGCATCCCATTGATGTGGTGGTGCATATGGCGGCCCTGAAATCCGTGGCGGAGAGTTTCGCCAAACGGGAGGAATACGAGGCGGTGAATGTAGGGGGCACCAGAATTGTGTTGGAAGCCATGGAGGCCGCAGGATGCCGTAACTTCGTATTTTCCTCCTCGGCCACGGTATATGGCACGGCAACCCCGCCTCTTACAGAGGGCGCTGAGGTGGGTGTTGGAATTGCGAATCCGTATGGGCAGACCAAATGGGCCGTGGAACAACTGTTGCACACCAAAATCCCCACAATCCGCTCCGTAATCCTGCGCTATTTCAATCCTGTAGGAGCACATGAGAGTGGTCTGTTGGGCGAGGCGCCTCTCGGAATTCCCAACAATCTCCTCCCTGTCGTCTTGCGTTCTGTGCGCGAAGGGCAGCCTCTCAGGATTTTTGGGGATGACTGGCCCACCAGGGATGGCACATGTGTACGGGATTTTGTGGACATTCAGGATCTCGCGGCGGCCCATGGAGCCGCCATTGATCGGTTGGCTACCCTTACACAGACCGAAAATCCCTACATTGTGAATGTGGGCACAGGACGGGGGACGACTGTGTTGGAAATGTTGGAGTTTTTCCGGCGGGCTACTAGTGTTCAGGTTCCCTACACGATTGCACCGCGACGCGAGGGTGATGTGGGTTGCGTAGTGGCGGCTATTGATCCCGTGCGCATGGCAGCACTGGGATGGAGGCCGGTCTACACAGTGGAGGAGAGCTGTAGGAATGCCTGGCGATTTTACGAATCCCATCATACTTAATTGAAAGTCAATTAATACAAATATCATACATTTTAAATGCATGATATTTCGTATGCGTAATTGTGTTTGAACTGCATTGCGGGTTTCCTTTCAGGTGTTCCATGTATCCAATGCACACACGCGTTAATAAACACGCCATTAGTACTAGACATTGACTATTTCTAGTTTACCTAGTGTTACACTGCTATATCTCAGCCGTTCTATTGCTATACTAAACTGAAATTCTCTAACAGGGCCAAATCAGGTTGGTCCGGTGAGGAGCTTTACCACGGGAGATTCCATAAATGGAATTACCGACCAATTGAGTTGCTGTAGGAAGCCATTGCTTGTTCAAGAAACGGAAAGGAAGAATGGGGGCGCCTGCTTTTGGCACAGGAGGTCAAAATTCCTGCTGGCTTGTGCACCACAGCCTTGCGAGCAAGGCTGGCCTGGATGCCTACCAATGTGAGTGGGCGACAAAGTCACCCAACACACTGGTAGGTCCACCACCGAGTGATTGTTAGCACTGAGACTGCGTATTATTTCTTCTTATTTTTGCAATCACAATATTCCATTTTTAACCCATTTAAAAAGTGTTTTGCTGTTGGAATATTTCTTTGCTTTTTCTATACTCACCTTAATTAGCCCTTGGGTCCTTGAGATTATGCTGCTATGCTGCTGCTACCAGGATTCCATTTTATTAAATCAACTTAGATTGGGGAGGTTGCTGTTGGAATCCTTATTTCCAGAGTGTACCATTGATTTACAAAATTCCATACTTATATTTTCAAAAAAAGCTTTTGATTCATAAGAGTGTTTGCTGTTGGAATTTTTTCGTGCTCAAAGGCAAGCACGAGGAGATCAAACCAGTTTTGCTGGCCCAATTCTCCTATGCCTTTCTTTGTAGGCTGTCTTTAGACCTCTGCAATAGCTAGGCGCACTGGATCATACCGAGGTGCATCCAGGACAGCCCTGAGTGCCTCCAGCGGCGTTCGTGTCTCCACGCCATTCTTGGTGAGAGCTGTAAGAATTGCTGGTGACCATCCGCTAATCATGACAACTCCCTCATCTTCCGCGGCAGCATGGAAATCCTTGTACTCCGCCCGCAGATTCCAGATCACAATACGAGGTGCTGTATAACCATGATCCGCAAACTTATCGCGAATCATTGCCACTTGGGATTTCCACGGTCTGGTATTTGTGGAATACCCTGAACGGCGTCCGCCAGCTGGATCACACCCGTGTGCCTTGTGTGCGGCATCCCATCCCATATCTGTCAGCACGATGAGATCCGAAGGTTCCTCGCCCACAGGAACTCCCTCCTCCTTCATACGGTCCAGAATCAGCATACAGGCTTTGTAGAAGTCTGTTGACAACCCCTGGCCACACCGATTGTATACGGCCTTCACCTTCTTTTCCAGAGTGTCTAGGCCCGTGAACGAATGCCAGCATGGATCCGAATCAAAGGTAAGAATATGGTCGCGAAACATTGCGTGATTTGTTTCGGAAATAAGAATACCCAGGGCAAGCGAGACATCCATGGGTATACCAGACATACTGCCACTGAAGTCGCACATTGCCACGGCTTTTCCGAATCCACCTGCCTTGGCAGTGGCCTCACGAATCGCCTTCCACTGCCCCTCAATTACCGGATCCACCGCAGTCTCCTCTCTCCATCCACAAAATGCAGACTCTACGATGGAATGCACCAGTTCATGTGGGTACACTGTATCGGATCCCTTGATGGTGGCCTTGCCGGCCATCACCTTCTCCAAGAACTTGGCAACGGCGGCGGCACAGGCACGACGATCCTCGTTCCCAACACGCTCCTCATCAATCGGTCGCCGAGTCTTGTGTCCTGGGATTTTCTTGAGTTTCTTGTTCATTAGGGCCGCCCGTTTTACTTTGAAGCACCGTCCAGGAACATGGGCCGGTTCAATGTCGGCCCAGCGGTTAGCACACATCTTGACTTCCACAGTTCCCAACATATGATTCGCCGCTGCTACAGCTTTGCGATAGGTAGCGAGGCGGGAGCGAGGAGGGATGTTGGGGTACAGGACTTTCGCGAACTTGGCCGCAAGATGCCCATAGTTGCCCGCGCCTTCGCGGGGCAGCCATTTCGCAAGCAGGGATTGTTTGCCATCGGTCCGCAGCGAATCCTCGGTCCACTGACGCTGCACTAGGGTCTCTATAGCTACATGTAGCCGTGGGAGACGATCATAGAGTTCCCACAGATCGCGCCAGCATCCGTATTCTGGCACCAGGGGCACTAAGGCTTCCACGGCCTTGGGAGCACGCACATCCAGTGCGGCAATAAACGCGTAAAAGAGATCGCGCTCGCCCTTGCCACCGCGGATATCACGGGTTTGCATGGCCATCACCAGAAGATCCATGAGCATATCCTCGGATGCCGAGGCGATTTCGGACTGGATGTAGGAAGCCGAGAGACCCCGATTCAGCATGGCAAACAGGGACACTCGCACATCCCCAACACCTGCCTCTGTAAGCACCTCTTCCCCATTTACGCCAGTCTTTGTTTTAGGAGTTGCCGTGCTAACATTCATTGCTGCTACAAATGCCATGGTGAATAACCTGAAGAGAAATATTGTATGGACCCTTAAATACTTTTCCATGCTCATTGCAGAAAGACTAGAATGAGAACACGCAAACATAGCCGCTCACGTGTGGGCACGCGTGGGGGCACACGAGGGCAAGGAAGAGGAAAAGGAAGTAAGCGTAAAAGCCAAAAGGCGAGTCTTAGTCGTCGCTCAGCAATTCAATCTTTGCGCATTATAAAAAAACCAGTAAGTCGCAAACAAGTAACCACAGCACATACTCTTCTTGACAGAATGGGAATAAGTGGTGTATCTACACGAAATATCCGCACATGGTTGCAATCTACATCCGAAATGAACTTAACACCCTCGGCAAGAGAATTAGTATCCAAATATGATGAGGCTGTTCGTAGCTCTGCACGGACACTGAGAAATGCCGCAAAATTTGAAACAATGGCTGGCAAATATAGTATGCTTTACAGAAAAAGCACTAAACACAAAAAATTATCGGCAATAAAGGAAGCACTTAGCAGTATTCCTACATCTTTTGAAAATGTTATAGGTAAATTTAAAACAGTGAGCAAACCATTTGGACGACTCAATCCAGACGATGCATCCTATTTTTTACTGTATATACACACACACTTTGTGACACCAGAAAATCGTCCTTTTCAACCATTGTTAATTCCAAAAGAAATTAAAGAGGTTAGTTATGACAATGATTTATTAATCAAAAAATATGGCCAAGATGAAGAAGAACTCATACAAAATATTGAAAGTAAAGAAATGCATCAAATTATTCAATATTTGATGGAACAGGCAAGAAGCCCGAGTGTATTTGAGCTGCCGGATGAAAATGAACTGAATGAGGCAGATCCAAATTTAGAAAATGTTGTTGCAAATATTGAGAAATCATATAAGAATGTATATCTGGCGCAAGGAAAAATCAATATAACAGTGAATAAATATACATCTCCACTGGAAACAATTGTAAAGAATGAATATGCCGCAGGGGAACCTATCCCATTTTTCTTTGTATTTCAGACTCCAAAAGGAATAATTGCAGCTCACGAAAGCCATGTATCTATACTTGTTTTGTATAACGGAAAATGGTATTCATTGGGTCTGGGATATTCAGGATTTGTAGACGATCAAGAAACCGTCCCACGCATACAACGTGTGGGACTTTACAATCCTGATCATGTGATAGGCATTGAAGGATCCGATAGTGATGATATTCCTCATCATCTTCGTCTAATTGATTATGGTGTATTCAAAAAGAAACATTTTGATCGCATCATGAGAATTGTAGAACATAAATCGGCGACCATAAAGGGCGCAGGTCCTATGGTGGCAACTTTTGGAAGAGAGGAAGAAGATGATGATGGAGAGACGCAATTTATTGTTGGTGGTCTAACTTCGCAAATCATTCCCATAAATATGCAATATAAATATTTCACATGTGCAGCCAACAAACCCGATTCCCTGAACTGCACATCCTTTGCACAATATGTATTCTCTGAGCGCATTGAATGTAGTGTTGTTGGTGCTATGGGAGGTGCAGGAGGATTTGTAGTTCCGAACCTTTGCAAACGCAAAAAGTATCCCATTACTGCCGCAAAACTACAAGAATTTATAAATGTGTTTGAAGGAAATACTCCTATTACTGCAGAGGTCATGGGGGACTTAACCTGGGAATAATAAGGGATTTTCGGGGGTGTATGTTGGGAGTTGAGGGTGTTTCCAAATTTCCAACATATAACCTCATGATCCTCTTAATCTCAAGACCCTTGGAGGCGGATGTTGGGAGTTGAGGGCATTTGGCGGAAAAAATTGAAATCTCTCGTGCCCTCTTGGCCAGTTCGTGTGCCCTCCAGAGTTTCTTTCCTTTCTTTCCTTTCCTGCAATCCTTTCATTCCTTACAATGGCTTCTTCCCGTTTCTCTTCCACTGCTACTTTGATGCGCTCCCGCAAGCTTCGGTCTGTGGCAATGGTGGCTGATGGTAACTGTTTCTACCGTGCGGTGGCCACTGGCTACCACAAGGATGTGGACATGCACCACCTCCTGCGCCGCACCACCATGGAGCATATGATGGAGAGCGCGGACACCTACATGCCCTACTTTGAATCGGAGAAGACCATGATGGGCAAGCTGAATGCCAACAAGCGCCTTGGTGTCTGGAACTCCGATCTGGCGGACTTGGTACCCCATGCTGTGGCCTCCATGCTCAGCTGCTGCATTGAGGTCTATGCTGTGGACGATAATGATGAGGTGACAAAGTATGTCTTTGGTGAGGGCGAGAAAATCCGGCTACTCCGCAAGGACAACCACTACGATCTGCTGCTCAAGGACTAATACCCCACAAACCCTACAAACCCTACAAAACCCCAAAAAAGCAAGGATATGGATCTTCCATATTTTTGCATTTTCAAGACCCCTAATAGAATGACTGTAAAAGAAGTTACAGTATCCATTACGGATCCCACAAAGGAAGGGGATGAATCCCGGCCGATTCGCAGAAGACGCACACGGAAAATAGGAGGTGCCGAGGCATCACCGGCTGACACTACAACCGCCACAACCCCTACACTTCCTATTCCGCCTCCATCAATAAGTATAGCAACTACAGCAACTACAGCAACCCCACCACCTGCCTTGCCTCCTAGCGCAGCTCCTAGCGCAGCTCCTAGCGCAGCTCATGAGCCACCTGTAACCATTGCCACAAATGCCCAGGCAACTATAACATCTACCTCCACTACCACCATAACTCCACAATCTGCCGGTGTACAGATCAAGACACGCAAACGCACACATGGATCTCTCTTGCCCCCAACACCTGTCCCCAGTAAATCGGTAGGAGCCGCCCGTATTCTGCCAGTTAAACGGCATGCGATGCCCAGCAAAGAAAAACCGATACTCCGTGTGCCTCAGGCCACCCCCAAAGTGCCAGCACCACCACCAGCACCAACACCAGCAGCGCCAACAAAACCCGCAAAACCTACCATACCCCTGCCTCCATCCACAAGTCCACTCGCACCTGCAAAACCAGTAGCCAAAAAGCGCCGGTTTACCGAGCGGCGCATAGGTATTTCCGTCCGTTCTCTGAAAAATACCCGTAAAGCCCGTAAATCCATTCGCAAACAAGTAGCCGCCATGTCCACCGTTGAAATCCGCAAAGTCCTTACCGAAAAAGGCGTAATCAAAGCATCCTCCAATCCCCCCGAAACTATGCTGCGATCCCTCATGAAAGATTACCTTTCCCTCAAACATTAACCAACAACAAAATACATACTGATCTAAAGGTGCATATACCTAAGATATGTAGGAAACTCCTCTGTATCCTAGTTTTTCACAGCGTATAGATGCCCCCTCGCAAGAAGACGGCAATGGTCAAGCCCTCCACTGACAAGGACTATGAGGAAAAGTATGCCGAATATACGGCTATGTATGGGCCAAAAACCGCCGTGCTACTGAATGTCGGATCATTTTATTCCATGTATGACAAGATTCACACGGAAACGGGTCAATCTCTGCGCAATGTGCGCGAGGTGGCCGAAGTGTGTGGAGGTTCACCGCGTGTGGAGAAAGTGGAGGCGGAATGGCAGCATGTAATGTGGGGATTCCCAGAAATTGCCATAGCCAAGTTTGAGCAGCTGCTGGTTCAGCGGGACTACACGGTGGTTGTGACAAAACAGGATCGCGATGGTACCGACAAAGTCCTCGGCCGCTCCTTGGATCGTGTAAGTTCCCCAGGCACCTACATTGATTCCACGACCGCAGGTACTGCAGCCGAGGAACGGCGCGTCGTCGGCATTCTTGTGGAGGCATTCAAGACGCGCGAAGGAAAACCGGCATGGTATATGGCCTCCACGGCATTTGCCGTGGCAACGGGGGAATGCATTTCCATTGAGGCGGCGATTCAAGTTACGGAGGGCCGACCGAATATGGACCCCATGGAGGCATTTTGGTCGGCGCATGCCCCCAGTGAGCTGGTAGTCTGGACGCGCGGCGTGAATCTGTTGGAAGCTCAGATCCGTGCCTGGTTTGCGGGGATCTTTCGTGGTCCGATTCACATTCATGAGGCGGCACTGGCAAGTGCCGCGGCTACTCGTGGCGCCCTGGAATACCTACATCGCATCTATGCACGCGATACAGCCTTGCGCGTGGAAACATATTTGGAAGTGGAAAATTACCAGACTGCAATGGAATCCTTGACATTTCTTTTGCGCTGGATTGAGGACCACAATCCCTCGTATCTCGTGAATCTGCGGAATCATGCGATGTGGGAACCCGCCTCGGAACTCATTCTTGGAAATGCGGCACTCCAACAGTTGGGTATGTTGCCCCTCATGAAACCGAATGAATGCCTGCTGCATTGGCTCCAGAAGGCACAGACGGCCATGGGCCGTCGTGCACTCAAGGAACGGTGTGTACGACCCATTACAGATGTGGAGGAACTCAACCGGCGCCAGGATCGCATTGCTTCCCTGCGTTGTGCAATGGGCGTAGCGACTGCTGCGACTGCTGGTGCTAGCCCAGCAGCTGCGCTTCGCACCCATTTTTTCAATATGGCCGATCTCCCCGCCATTTATCGGAAATTCACGCGGTCCCAGGGCGACGCCGGTGCATTGTTGGGACTTCTGGTTACCTGCAAAAAGGCTCTGGCACTCCACACCGCCATGGAGGAGCTGGGCAATCCTATGCCGTCAGAGGCCAAGGAATTCGTAGAGGGCATGTTGGGAATGTGGGATGCCGAGCGAATTCGTGCCTGCACTACCGAGCATGTTTGGGGCATTGGACCGCATCATCCCTGGAAACGCGGTGCACACGCGGATCTGGATGCTGCCGAAGATGAATGGGCGGCCATTCTGAAAGAGGTCCACCAAACCCAGGTGCAATGGAATATGATGATGGACGAGGATGCCGTGAATGTAGAATGGTCCAAGGACGCAGCAGAATTTGAATGGACGGCCACAAAACGACGGGCAATTGCCTTAGCCACCATGTTAAAACAACGCAAACAGTATGTTCTGGAACATACAGCCAAGGGAACGACAAATGCATTACTGACTTCGGCACATTTGACCGAACTTTCACGAAAAGCTAAAGAAGTATGGCAGAGGTGGACAGCTCTTGTGGAGGAGCGCTGGCTGCAGGCCTGGACCAACTGGGAAGGAAGTTATGAATTGGCGGATTGGATTGCAGAAGTGGATGTGGATCTGGCATTTGCCCGTTGTGCGGATGAATATGGATATGTGCGACCGGTGTACAAGGAGGCTGATACAGCCTCGCTTGCCGTTACAGGTTTGCGGCATCCCATTTTGGAACGAGTGCATACCGATACTCCCTACATATCTCACTCCATTGCCCTTGGCTCCCAAGAGGCCATAGATGGAACAGCCTTTGCAGAAAACGGAATTTTACTGTATGGTGTGAATGCTGCGGGTAAGTCCTCCTTGAGTAAGGCCATTGGTTTAGCTGTGCTGATGGCCCAGATTGGTATGCCTGTGCCGGCGACCACAATGACCCTCGCTCCCTACAATTCCCTCTATACGCGTATTTTGGGCAATGACAATCTATGGGCGGGCATGTCGTCATTCGTGGTAGAAATGACGGAGTTACGGTCTATTCTGAATGCCGGACCACGCGCCTTGGTGCTGGGTGATGAGCTATGTGCCGGTACCGAGACGACCTCGGCCATTGCGATTGTGGGAGCGGGCATTCGCCGTCTCGTGGAAAAAGGGGCACACTTCGTATTTGCAACGCATCTACACGAATTGTTGGAAGTACAGGAAATCGCTGAACTCGCCGCACAACCAACAGTCAAGCCGTATCATCTATCTGTGCGTGCAGAGGGACATGCACTCATTTATGATCGCGTACTCCGCGAGGGACGGGGGCCGGCAATTTATGGTCTGGAGGTATGTAGGGGGTTGGATATGGACAAGGACTTCTTGGATTATGCTGCGGCGATTCGGCGGCGATGGGACGGCACAGAAGTGGATTTGGCAAAAACGAGCCGGTATAACGCCGCGGTGCCTGTACAGGTCTGCAATATCTGTAAACAAACGGTGGGGTTGGAGACACACCATATTGTGCAACAGGCGGATGCGGATGCTGCGGGATTCGTGGATGTTGGAAAGCACAAGAATGACCGAGGCAACCTGGTGGTTCTTTGCCAATCCTGCCACGATGGACATCACAAAGGGGAACTGGAAATAGTTGGCTGGAAGGCAACAAGTAGGGGGAGGATGTTGGATATTCGGTCTAATGAGGAATCTACTTCACCAACTAGTTCGCATACAATCTCACCATCCAAAACTGCAACCACGAAACCAACATCAAAACCTAATAGTCTTATGCGATTTGCACGCCGTGCATAAAATTAAGACCAGACAATGAAGTTAAATCAAAACTACTAAAAGAATTTGAAGAAGATATGAATGAAGGGTGGGGCAATGAAAACACATTTCTTGAAAGATATGATCTTACTGCAGAGTTTCTAATTACTAAACTTCCTGAAATATTGAAACTATATGACACTAAGGCAAACCATATTGACTGTGGAGTTACAAGCAATACACCTGAAGAATTTAGAAAGAAACACAAAACAATTAAATGGTGTGATTGCATTGACCATAATAATTGATGACATAATACACTTATTACTTATTTACAACCGAAAGGCTTTTTTGAATCCTCTTGAAATAGAGTTTGTAACTTTTTTGATTGTGTTTACAACAGTATTTGTGGTGCTTGTCGCTACATTGGTGAAAACCTTGGACTCTTCCACGACCACTTTGGCCACTGTCTTAGATTCTTCCACGGTGACCTTGGTCGCCGTCTTGGATCCGTCTTCAGCCACTTTGGCAACTACCTTGCCATCTTTCACAATTGTGTTGGTATCTACCGCAACCCCAACATCCACTTCCAGTCCCACGAGAGCGGCAACATCCCCGCCCACTTTCACAACTGCAACACCATCGTTGAAGGTGGCCTCTGCGGAACCACCAGCCTCAAAATGTTCCCCCACACTTACACCGCCTCCCACGGTAGCTGCGCCATAGCGCAGAGATTCGGTGACCTCTCCTTCAACCCCCGCGGCATTTCCAATGGATGCCTCGGCACCCACGGAAACACCCTGCTTGCCCGCATCTACATGGGCTTCCACCTCAGTGCCGGTTTTTGCATAAACCGTCGCGGTTCCACTGAATCCTACACCCTCCTTCTCAAGAGTGGCGCTCACTGTTGCAGATCCCTCGGCAACCTCGGTATATTCTACGCCGGCAGAGAGACCTGTCTTGTTCACCTCGGCATGGGCATCGGCACTTACCGTAATTCCAACAGATGCGCCAATAGTCGCTCATTGTCCTTGTTCCTCATTTCCGACGCCAGTGGATCCTGAAATACCGATAGATTCGTCCATTGTTCTGTGCTTTTTGAAATGGGAGGCCTTAGGTGATTGGTTAATATGCGATTGGATGAGAGGACGAGAAGAGAAGAGAAGAGGAGAGGAATATGTTGGGAGTCCAGGATTTCCAACATATTCTAATGCAAGCTTGTTATCCCATAATTGAACATTTTCCATTTGAACACCTTTTTAGTGTTACATTTTTACTTAAAGTCTTACGATTTATGGCATTTTTGTTAGTTGTGTTGCGTTTTATAGTATTGTGAAATACAGTTTCTTTAATGGAATTGTCACGCATGTTATGTCCACTTGTATTATTTTTAATGACGGTTAGTTCTTGTTTTGAAACAATCTGTTCTTTAGGCACTTTATAAATATTTGTATTGTGAACCATTCTTTTTCTATAGTTTTTTGATGAAATGTGCGATTCATAGGGAAGACGAATGCTTACAAACCTATTAAACGCTGTTCTGTGCACCAATAATAATCCAAGAAATATGGATTTGTTTGTTATAAGTATATCAACTATCATGGGTGCATCAATATCATATTCTGCATGATCTATCATCATTGGCATTGCTTCATTGTAAGAATGTGTGCGAAAAAATGTTTCAATAGTTGTCAAATCAACATTTGTAACAAAAGTGTGGTGAGGTGCGTTCACAATGCTCCATTTTGATGCTGGAAACAACATTTGTGCAATTCTTAGAGAAATATGCGCGGAATGACGGCATGTGGATATCATTCCATACCAATACGGTGAATACTTGTTTTTTGCTTCTTTGCGAAGTTCTTCTATTTCATCATTAAATAATGCACATTGTTGTTTCATAACAAAATGTCTCGCACCATAATTAGTGAATTTTCTATTTGTTGGTATATTGTATACATTTCTAGTAACTGTGTTTTTGTATTGTGAATTGTATAGTTCATTTGGTGTAAAAGTATAAATTACCTCTTTTGTCCACTTTTGCAAGTATTTATCCTTAATTTGTTCATCATTCAATGGATACTTGTTCAAGTCAAGTAATCGTATTGGATTTTCAGTGGATATGTTCATTCTATTTAGTGGAAATATTTTGGGAGTCCAGGATTTCCAACATATTCCAATTAAAGTTTCTGATTTACGATAAAGCCTTACGCATGGATTTCATGGCACCTCCGAACAGAGATACTTTTCCTGAAACGAGACCGTAAATGAATGCTGCAACTAACAGTAATCCTATGGTCATCATAATCATTTGGAAAATACGGGCAAAACGGCAGAAAAACGAGGTATCTTCGGGTTTGCATCCCATAACTACCCCAGTTCCAACACCAAATCCCATATTGCTTAGAAGACCATTGCTTCCACTTTTACCTCCACGAAATTGTTCCATTTCTATTCTTACACGGGAATATCAAGAGTAGCGGGCATGCCAGGGACTGCCAGAGAAGCAGCGGCCCCCGCGGGGCCGGTGGGACCAGTAGCGCCCTTTGCACCCTCAATGCCAGCCTCGCCTTGCGGGCCAGGAGCGCCTTGATCGCCCTTGGGACCGGTAGGACCCACGGGACCAGGCTCTCCCTTGGCGCCCTGTACACCGGCAACACCTGGCAGTCCATCGCGACCGTCCAGACCATCCTTGCCAGCGGGACCAGCGGGGCCTTCGGGTCCCTGAGGTCCAGCAGGACCAGGGAGACCATCACGGCCATCGCGTCCATCCTTACCAGCAGGACCCACAGGACCTGTAGGGCCCGCGGCAGCCTTGCTCAGTAGCTTGGTCATTTCCGCCAGCTGTTTCTCCAGCTCCTGTACCCGAAGATTGAGCTTATTGAATTCGGCGCGCACCGGGTTACCGGCCTGGGTATTCACACCGCGATTGAATAAAACAGAGGACATTCGGAGGTGTTTCTATGGGGTATAAGAGAGCATGTAGGGAGCATAGGAACGCAGTAATATTGGTTTGTCAGTCTAAAAAATGAGGCCTGAAGCTCCATCATGTTTCCGGGACACAGAGTAAAATGATTGTTCCCGTTCGCTGTATGAGTTGTGGAAAGCTGCTTGCCGATAAATGGGATTATTATCAGAAGCGCCTGCGTGAGCTGAAAGGACCCGGATACGCCGAGCCCACTTGCTTTGACGGGAAGACCCTGCCCAAGACGGCCGAGGCCCAGGTGTATGAGGAACTCAAGCTGAGTCGCTATTGCTGCCGCAAAACCTTCCTAACTCATGTGGATCTTATTGAGAAAATCTAAGAGTATTTATTTCCAATTACTTTTTTACAGAATGCAAAAGGATGCTGTAAAAATCTAGTTACCGGATAGAATAGAACTATGGAGCTATTAATGCCAAGTTTAATTGCCCTGCTGCTTGCAGTGGCCGTAGCGTATTTTGTGATTCCCCAGCTGGCCCCTAATGTTCTGATCATTGTAAGTGCGGTGATTCTGGCCTGGGCAGTCTACTCCCATGCCACTCGCTTCGGCGTTACCGAGTATGAGCGGGCCACATGGTTCAAAAACATCAGTGATTACAGCGGTTACATTATTTTTGGTGTGATCCTGTTTATCGGATACACCATGTTTTTCATGAAGAGCCAGAACGGTTCCGGATCCAGTATTCTCCCTGGATCCTCCCCCATGCCCAATCTCAGCCTGCCCACTGTAGGCGGTGGCTTTGATACTGTATATCGCACTGCCTCTTCCCGGATTAACGAACTCCTGCGCAAGGGTCGCATTACTCTAAACTAAAAGTAAGAGTGGGGGGAGCATGAAAACGAAAACGAAAACCGAAATTAAAACTATTTCTGACCTACGAGATGCAGTATCACAACATATTGTGGGGAATGGTGGGATTGGTGGGGGGAGTGTAGGAAATGTGAGAACTAATGAAAATCGCTGGAATCCAACAGTAACTCATAACATTTGGAATAAGTTGCTTCATGATAGAAGGATGCCAAAACGCCAGCACATGACACGGAAACGAGGTGGAGCCTCGTATGAGCTGACCGGTGCTCCACTGGACTATGCAATGGTGCCCGGTTCTGCGTTTACAACTAATCCGGCTGTCGCGGTATATGACCGGTTTCCCATTGACCCTACAGTCAATCCCCAGGTTGTTTCGGACCTAGATGTATTTTTTGGATCCGCATTAACTCGTGGATGTGGAATAGAGAATACCTCCCTGCAAGTTCCAGCCGATATGGGATCCAATCAAGTAGGTGGCAAACGCAAGAACAAGCGCAATTCTCGCAAGATTCGCGGAGGATATACTTCCATGGTGAGCAGTGTAAAGGATTTCGGAGACTCTCTGGCCTACCATCCTTATATGAACAGTTCGGTTCCCTCAATGCCTCACAGTCTGAATCACCAATGGCAGGGAAAGCTGGACACAATTCCAGCTTCCTCGGATCCTACAGATCATACCTGGTCTTATGCTACTGAAATGGCCAAACAACCTGTGAATCCTAGCGCTTTAATTACTGCCCAAGGACCTACTGCATACTTGTATCAGACTACAAATTTGGGTACTACTAGCATGGGTGCCTCTGGTACTGGTACTGGTACTGGTGCTGGTGCTACAACTCCTACTCAATCAGGAGGTCGTTACAGAAAGTCCCGCAGGAGCGGAAAGGCCCGCAAAACTCGTAAAAGTCACAAGGTTCACAAGTACCGTAAATAAATAATGAATTGTATTGTTTATTCTAATATATTCATGTATTGCACGAATATACCAGAACTTCCAACATATTCCTCAAGTTAGAGCTTCCATCTTGATCCTCTCCCCCAAAGCAGAGAGAATCATGTCTTCGGTGACCGATGTGGGTATTTGCCAAACGGCTGAATCAGCCCAGGGACTCACACGATCCCTTGCCGATAAGGCCCCGGCAACTCTTCAACGCTACTTTGATAGCACACCCACATTTCTAACACAACACCATATCAATAGCTACGAATCCGCTGTCTTCCGCGAAATCCCTGAACTCATCCAATCCGAGAATCCTATTGTGGTTCTAAAGGAACCCCTGGATCCCGCCAAGGGAATCTACAAGTACAAGACGGAGATCTTCATCGGTGGCGATGTGGGTGCCATAGAGGATCTGGGAATTGATGTAGGTCCCCCCATAATCACCCTGAATGGCGGGAAAACCGTGCGGCGTATGTTTCCTAATGAGGCGCGTCTCCGCAATCTGACCTATGCCGCCCAGTTCCGCGCCGATATTCTGATTCGCCTGACTTTCACGGATATTGGTGTAGGAGGTGAAGTAAATACACAGGTGCGCGAGATTCGCGTGGATGGCTTCCCCCTTTTCCGTATTCCTATTCTGTTGCGTTCGCGGTTGTGTGCCACGCATGGAGCGGGCGTGGAGATGCTGCGGGAAATGGGGGAATGTTCAGCGGACCAGGGGGGCTACTTTATTATTGATGGATCCGAGAAAGTCCTCATCACCCGCCAAGAGCAGGCCCTGAATTCCGTGTTTATCTCCAAAAAACCCGCGACAGATCTCAAAGTCTCCACATATGCCACAGTGGTGTCCCAACATCCTACAACCCGCCGTACAAATCGTGTAGCCATTTATCGTCTTCGCGGTGTAGCACGCGGTGTAGAAGAAGGCGCCATCCGTGTAAGTATCCCATTCGTAAAAGGTGCCGTGCCGCTCTTTGTAATCTTCCGTGCCCTCGGCGTGGAATCCGACGAGGAAATCGTGCGCATGATTGTTCCTACACCTAATCGTGTTGCCGAGGATACACTCATTCCCTCCATCCATGATGCATGGCCCGTAACTACCCAGGCGTTGGCCCTGGAGTTCCTGCGCACACTGACCAAAGGATTTATTACAGCGCATGTGTTGGACATCCTGCACCAGCATCTGTTTGCCCATGTCTTGGATCGCCCCCTCGCAAAAGCCCAGTATCTTGCCGAACTCATTCGGAAAATGATTCGCGTAGAAGCTGGCCAGGAACCCGCGACGAACCGCGACGACATTCGGAATCAACGCTTGCTGCCAACAGGCACACTGCTCCGCGGCCTCTTTGGCGAGGTGTGGAAGGATTGGAAAAAGGCGGTCATTATGGCCGTGGATACCCAATACAACTACAACCGCTCCTCGTACCAGGATGAAAATTTCCTTGAGTTGTTTGTACCCGCCAATTTGCCGAAGATCCTGTCCACGGGTATCCTCAATGACGCAATTATGCGGGGTTACCGTGGTAAGTGGGGGACTTCTTCGTTTAATATGAAGGACGGAGTTATACAACCCCTTGCCCGCATTTCGTATCTGGATGCCGTGTCACATACTCGGCGTGTCGTGTCGGATTTTGATACGGGCCTGAAACTCACGGGACCCCGTCAGCTCCATACCTCCCAGGTGGGCTACTTTTGCACCTCCGAAACCCCCACAGGTGCCCATATCGGTGCCACGAAGAATTTGTCCATCTTGACGGCCATTTCCGTGGACATCCCTGCTATGCCTATCATCCAATGGCTGCTGACGCGCGGTGGTGTAGTGGAAGTCGCAGCGGCACCGAAGTGGATGTTGGCATCTGCGATTTCCGTGCAAGTCAATGGCGGAACTGTGGGATTTACGGAGGCCGCAGGCGATCTCGTGTATGTCCTGAAACTCCTGAAATGGACGGGATGCCTGTCGCCCATGGCCTCCATCTCTTTCAATACCGCTGATCGTATTATTCGGATTTACCTGGATGACGGACGCCCTTTGCGACCTCTCTGGCATCTCGCCGGCGGCAAATGGCCCAAGGTCGCTTCCGAGGCGACCCTGCCGTCCTGGCGTGACCTGGTTATGGGAACTCTTCCCGAAACTTCCCAACTTCCTACATCCTCCGTTGAATTTACCGACCCGCTGGCCTCCGCGACTGCACCGACATTAGAGGAATACAAATCGCGTCTGGAGCCATATGTTGGGGCAGTGGAATATGTGGATCCCTATGAGGGCAATGAGGCCTATGTTCATTGGTGGGGTGCAGAATCCACCTTGACCGCGGATCACACCCATGCCGAAATCCACCCCTCCACCCTCATGGGCATCCTCGCTTCCATGATCCCCTTCGCCAACCACAATCAGTCCCCGCGTAATCAACTGTCCTGCTCCCAATCCAAACAGGCCATCGGATACTATGCGCGGAATTACGAGAATCGCTTTGATACATATGGCTCCATGTTGTGTTATGGCGAGGGTGCCATTTGCCGCACAATTGTCCATGATGCCGTAGCAGGTGGCGCCATGCCCTATGGCACAAATCTGATCTTCGCCTTCAACAGCCACAATGGATACAACCAGGATGACGGTATTTTGTTCAATCGCTCCAGCATTGAGCGCGGCTTGTTTCGTTCACTGGCCCTGCGCTCCTATGAGACCGTGGAAGAGGAGGATCCCATCAGCGGGGCCGTATATCGTGTTGGAAATCCTCGGTTCGTCCTGGCGTGGACCGATTTGAAGGCGGGCAATGACTACTCACAGCTGGATGATCAGGGTGTTATTCGCGAGGGTGCGTATATTACGGATAAGACTGTGCTGGTGGGCCGGTATATGATGCTGCCGGAAACTGGGAAAGTTATGGATGCCTCACTGCTCCCTACAGTCTTCACGAAGGGTCGCGTGGATAAAGTCGTGGTGCTCCATCAGGCCAATGGTCTGCGACTCATTAAGGTGCGGATTATTGAGGAACGTGTGCCGGAACTCGGGGATAAGTACTCATCGAGACATGGGCAAAAAGGTACTATGGGAATGCTGATTGATGCCATAGATATGCCTCGGACTGCGGACGGCATGATCCCAGATGTGCTGATCAATCCCCACTGTATTCCGAGCCGCATGACGATGGCCCAGATGCTGGAGCAGCTCTTTGGCAAACTGGGGGCCGTCATTGGCACTAAGATCAATGCCACTTCGTTCATGAACGACGACCAGAGTTTGGGGGCGATGAGTAAGGCCCTGGAAATGGCGGGACTCCATCCGATGGGCGAGGAGATCCTGTATTCAGGCATGACCGGTCAGATGTTTACTTCCTCCATTTTCATGGGACCTCTGAATTTCATGCGTCTCAAGCATCTTGCACAGGATAAAATCAACTCTCGTGCGGGTGGTCGCAAAGAGATGCGCACTCACCAGCCTACGGGTGGTCGCGGCAATGAGGGCGGTATGCGCATCGGTGAAATGGAACGCGATGTTCTGATTGCCCATGGCATTACCGACTTTTTGACGGAGTCCATGATGCGCCGATCCGATGGCACGGAATTCTGGGTATGCAATGGCTGCGGTACGATTCCGATTGTGAATGAGGCGGAAAACCTGTTTGTCTGCTCGTTGTGCGATGGTCCCCTGGAATACAAGGGTGTCTCCGCGGACACCATAAATATGATCCTGCCGGTGAAGAAGTCACGGTGCACCTTTTCCAAAGTGGCGATTCCCTACGCCGCAAAACTTCTGGATCAGGAATTGGGGACCTTTATGAATGCCGGATTCCGCTACCTGACTGCAAAAACAGCAAGGCGTTTCAAGGAACCTACAGAGGTGGCCCTGACGGCTGAGGAGGAGGCGGCACTCAAGGAATTGGAAGAGGGCGGAGAGGTTGTGTTGGAAGCACAGGTTGACGAGGCAGAGAAGAAGGCCACGAAGACGGCGGCACCTCCTCGGGCACGCACACCTCGTTCAGAATCTGGGGCTTCTGAGGAAGGTGCCGCGGCAGAGGGCGCAGCAGATGTAGAGGATGAAGGACAGCCCCAACGGAACGAGGGACCTGTGGTCGTCGCCCCACCTGCAGGCGAGGCCTCGGTGGACTTTGACTCCAAGCAAAACAAGGAATTCTCCAATGCCTTTCCTGCAAAGATAACCATAGATGAGAAAGTATGGCCCACTGTGGAACATTACTTCCAGGCCATGAAGTTTCCGTCTAATCCGGAATACCAGGAACAGATTCGCCTAGCCAAGACTCCTGCGGCCGCCAAAAAACTCGGAAAGACTGCCGATGTCCCAACACGACCCGATTGGATGAAGGTGCGCGAGTCGGTAATGTTGACTGCTGTGAGGGCCAAGTTCCAGCAGGAGGCACTCAAGGCGAAACTGTTGGCAACGGGGAAGGTCCTGATTCGCGATATGTCACCGCAGGACAATTATTGGGGTGTAGGTCGCTCTGGCAAGGGCCAGAACAAACTCGGTAAGATTCTGATGCGTGTTCGTGAGGAGTTGGCCACTGCCGCGGCAGTAGAAGGAGTAGATGGACCGATGTTGGAAGCCCAGAAAGCTGCTGATGCAGTTGTGGCAGCCGATGCAATTCCAGCGCAACCCGAAATCCTCACAGGTCCACCTGGTTGGTCTCCTGAAGGTGCTGCGCCCATTGAACCTTTTGCAGCTGCGCCTGCAGCGCAGCAACCCGAAATCCTAACAGGTCCCCCTGGTTGGTCTCCTGAAGGTGTAACAGTCCCTGAAGGTCCCGTAATTGATATTGCTGAGATTCCAGCGGAGGTGGCCCAGCCACCCCAAGAACCCCCTAAACAGATGGTAACTTCCGATGGAACAAAAATCGCAGATATGCAAGATAGCAATATTAAGATAATTAAGCTGTAATCAGCCATCGCGTAAAATTGCCAGCCGCCATTTATGTCTAAAAAAGTAAAGCTATGCCCGAGCCATTCCTACAGTCAGTCCACGAAGCCGAAGAAGGCGTGCTCCATGTGACCTGGATGGCACCGGCATTTGATACACGGGCGATCTTTGTCGCCGTTGCCGAAGATGCGGAGTTTTTCATAAACCGCCGCATCTTTGTTTTGCCTCTTTGCGCGGAGGCCAAGTTTCGTGTTGGGAATGGAGGATGGTATGTGAGGGTGGGGGCAGCCCAAGGATCACCGGAACGCGGAATTGTAGAATGGTCTGGGATTCATGGACCTGTTAGAACTTCTTCAGCAACCACAACACCAACACATCCCCCAGGTCCCTCCTTGCCCGTTCTTCATAGCAAGCCTGTGGATCGTGCCTACCGTATTCACACCGGAAAATCGGACCCCCATATCGTGGTGTTTGAGATGGGATTAGCATCAGATGTAGGGACTCAGTTTCCTGTGGGAAAAACGAAATGGAAGTGGGTGGCCGAAAAAGGCGCAATGGGCTGGACGGATTGTGGGGGCATGAATTATCCGGAAACCTACGCGATTCGTATGTCCACTCTGGAAGGTCCGGCATTCCCAACAGAGGGTGCGAAACTGCTGGGACCAGGTCGTGTATTTCCACGTGTGGTCTGTGCACGCACACCCTTTCACCGGTCCTTGGAAGACAAACAGAATGCGAGGGGCGATGGGATTTTACTGCAACAACGAAAGGTGGACCCCAATATGAAGTTCAGCTCTCATAGCGAATATTTACGGTTTCAGGCGGCTCTAGTGCGTTCGGGTCACGATAATGCACGGGCCGTAGGCCCTGCCCATTTTTCCGCAGCGGAAGAGGGGAAGTTGTAGGAGGATGTTGGGAGTTGTGGGAAGTTATGGAAAGTTTAGAAAATCAGGACATTGCCTGGCACTGTTGCTACATTGGAGTCAAATGCAGGAGGTGTAGGTGTTCCTGTATTCACCCAGGTGTAGGGGAAGTAGGCCTGCATATTCTTGCCGCTGTAAATGAACATATTGCCACCAAACAGGGTAGGCTGCATATTATTGTGATAGTTGCTGCCACCTGTAGATCCAATATAATGATTATGAAGGCCATTGTTAATAATACTAATTCCAGTAGCATTTGATCCTGTGTTATTTGAAGTAGCTACATTATCAGCAGCATCAATTGTTGTTGGAGTTGCTGCAGCAAAAATTGTTTGAGTTTGACTTTGATTTGAATAGGGATGAGTATGACCAGGATCAGTAATTTCGTGGTTGTGCAAACCATTGTTTGAAGTAACACCATCACCATTTGTATTTCCGGAAACATCAACAGAGCCGTGTTTATGACTTGGCATTTCATCAATAGTCAATTTATGCCGTTGCTCACCTGTGCGAGTACCAATAGCATATGTTGTCGGATTTACATTGTTGGAATCGTTGGAAAAACTAGGCTGTCCTGCTATACCAGGCACTGTGCCACGGAAATCGGGTAAGCGAAATGATGATGTTCCACTGAGATCGGTATCAAATATGTAACCAATCACACCAAAAAGTAGGCCATAATCGGTGGTGCTAAGTGTGCGTCCATCGCACAGCATCCATCCCATGTGATCCACACTCGTAAAGGAAATCTTCTGGTCTCCTACAGTTGGCCGGAGATGTGCCGAGAGATTGAAGGGGGAACGAAGAGTAGCGGTCATTCTACATTTGTGTCGTTAAATTTTAGTGCTTGCGGTTAGTGCTTGTGCGAAGTCTTCTTGCGCAACTGTCTGCGACGAGCCGTCCGTCCCCGCTTGCGGCGTCCTCCAGCAATTGCCTCAGGCAATGGAAACGAAATGACCTCAAAGTCCTGGGTCACCACAATATGTCCCGCCGCTCCAAAGGTGGTAGCAAACTCCTGCAACGCCTTCCAAGTCATTACACCGTCCCATACATAGCCATCTGCCGAACATTTCTCCGCAAAGGCCGGAAACTCGCACAGGTTCACGACGACAGGACTGGGCCTCCTGCTGCTAGCGTGTAATGGTTTCAATGTGGTTATCGTTAATAATGTCAGCTATGACATCGGCATCTTCCTCGGCATCCAGGTTTTCACGGGTAGGATCAATGGCGTTACTTATCGTATTGTAAAGATCGGCTACCATGGCCGGCGAGGCCTTCAGAGAAATGGAGGCAGATTCAATTTTTCGCATCCTTTGCAAGCAAAGGATGCCCCTTACATCATCCCTATCTGCTGCTACCGGATATGGACGCATGCCAACTGCACGCGCAATTACCGGCGTCCCAGCGTATTACACGAGCAATAGTGGATTCCTGTTGAATCAGCCCGGATACAATGTTACAACCGCAGAACTCAAAAATAGCACGAATATCGGAATAAATACCATAATCCGAACATACACGGGATTATCCACGGGCTGGAATTTTGTCCATGACAAGGATCTGGACGCGAATGTAATCTATAAAATGGCCGAGGGCGGTGCCCCGAAAACTCTCAATAAAATTACACTGGCCAAGGGCGGCACAACAGTAACTACCATATCCATGGGCACTTACAGTGGTGCCTCTACATCCGTGTTGGGAGCGTGTTATGCACCGGCGTGTATGTGGTCCGGCACGGGATACGGGGCATTCATTATTGGTGGATTTTCGCAGGGAGTTCTACATGTTCTAGAACTCAATCAGGCTAAGACGGCAATCGGATCTACATATACTGTAAGTTATCCAGGTGGCGGTGAAGTGTATGGCACCGAGGTTATCCCAAAACAGGCCTCAGGATTTACGCAGCATTTCGGAATTGCCTACACACGCGGCTCCAAAAATATGGCTTCTTTTACTGTAAATATGGATACACGCTCTTGGACAAATGGAACTGTGATTACATCGTATTCTAGTGGAACCACGGGACCTTCCAACGGTCTCGGTATGATTTATTATACACCTGGAAAGCCCATATTTACGGGGGATATGGATACAGCTCTGAATCGCATTGGAATGACGGATACCTCTTCTGCACGGATCTATGTATGGACATTGGCGCAATCAGGAAATGTCCTAACACCCACATATCTCAAGAATGTAACGCTGGCCCAAACAGGTGGATATCCTTACCATCTTTCAGTGGCAGCATATAATTCCATTGTATGAGCTGCAAGTGCAGCGGCCAAAAAGATGACGGGGGTGTGTTGGGAGTCCAGGGATCCTTATACCTTTGTAGAGTTACTGCAGAATGGATGCTGAACTTGTTGATCTTATTTCCCGGACTCGTCCTGTAGTATTGGAAATCCTACAGGACCGAGGATACGATGTTGGTACAGTGGAGGCGCTTGCGCCCGAAGAGCTCCTAAAGATGGCGGCGACGAACGCGGCTCTCTTGAATTTCAAGGTCACCAAGAAGGACGCCAATGGTGCCAGTGAGAGCAATGGTGACGGCGAAATGAAGGGCGATGGACAGGGATCCGGTGGTGCTATGACGAACGCCCATGTGCTGTATTGGGTGGAGGGTGCCACGCGCCTGAAGATTGAGGGAGTTGTAGGAAAGCTCTGGGACGACGAGAATCCTGAGGCCTTTCAACCCGATCGTGATGAGGTCCTCGTAATTCTATCCGAGCCTTATCACGAGGTCTTTGACTTACAGGCCATTAAGATGTGGGGACGCAGGAAGGCTCGTATGTCCTTCTTCAATATCCGGAATCTCATCAGTAATCCGGCGCGTCATGTAATTGTGCCCCCACATCGGAAACTGAGTGAGGAAGAGGCGGCAAACATGATGGAGAAGCATCATATCCGAAACAAATCCGAGCTGCCTCGCATCATTTATCATGTGGATATGCAGGCACGAGTACTCGGCCTAGTGCCCGGTGATATTGTGGAGATCCGCCGGCCTTCTCAGACTAGCGGTGAATATATTTCCTATCGTGTTTGCAGTCTAGCTTGAGAGGGCATAATACTCTGATAAAGTAGAAGGTCATCTGACACAATGAGTTTAGACAATAGTGCATCAATACTTCCGAGTTTTATAGACACTGCAGTATTGAAAAGTGAGGCTACAATGCAGAATGCTGCATTTAGTGCAGCGAAAGAGAGTTTTTCACAAGATGCTGTTATTCGTCAGGCACAAGGCGTATCTGGTGCTTCATCGGATCTACAATTCTATCAAACTAAGATGAAGAATGTAATTGCCTGGTACGAGTCTCAGAATACTACTCTAAAGACGGCCTTGAAAGGTGTTTCAACAGATGCATATGACTATGTAAAGGCATTTAATGAGAAAAAGGATGCAGTGAAGGAGTTGGAAAAGAAGGTGGAACAGGAACGGATTTTAGAAGGTATCCGGCAAGAGCAAGTGAAGTCCCTGGAGAACCGTGAAGAGGCGAATTTCCATACCTCCTGGATGGGTCTAAACCGTCCTCTTAGGCCCGAATCCCATACAGGATTGATTGTGGCTGCGGGGGCATTTGCCACCCTTGCTCTGGTTCTTATTGTAATTATGTTACGTAGTCAGGCTGCCCCGGATTTTGGTGGATTTAGCAGTTTTGGTAGTTTTTTCCGTGGAGGATTCCGAATGATGCGGAAGAGATATTCGGTGTAAGGGATAGAGAATGGAGCAAGTAGACTTTAATGCTTCAGTTGAGTGTTCAAGCACGCAGCCTTTTTCTTTGCCTGCTGATATACCTGGTCATTTATCAGATTTAACATCAACAGCAGCAGGAAAAGGATTCTACTTTTCTACAACTTATAATGGCAATGCCTATACAGGCATAATTCAACCGGCGTATAAAAATGCTACAGATATGTCAACATATTTGACAGGACTGCAAGTAGACGGTAATCTTGCAAAACTCATTCACACAAGTAATCCTAGCAATAATGCTGCTTCACAACAACAGAATGATGAAATATTTCTGAATGTTGTAAAGCAGGAGTATTGTTATTACAGAAATCGCTACAATGCATTTTTGACTGCATTCATCAGCTCTGTTGGTGGCTCAAGCACAACCGCAACTGGAGATATGCCTACCAAATACTTGGAAATTACAATTGAGTACAATAAACGCCTAAATTACCTCGTTAAACTCATTGACTTTATTGCAAATACCCGTGCTGCATACATAAATGCTAAGAATAGCGCTATTAATGAACTGAATAAGGATCTTCAAAAACAACAGTCAACCATGACTTCCGAGGAAGTGCTGAGCAATACATCAGTCCTGAACACCCGGAAAGAGATGATTAGATACACTAAGGAAAAGAATAACTCCATAACCAATCATATAAGTCTGTGGGCAGCACTGAATGTTGTGGCAATTGCCATGATCTTCCATCTGTATCGCAAGATCTAAAAAGTCCCCGAGGGCATATATATTGCTTAGAAGAAAAGTATTTGCGTTCAGCAGAGAAGATGACATCCATCTATGATACTGAGTTTGATATAAATTGTGCAGGTGGCATAACTTCGGCACCTTGTGCAGCATACATTGGTAAAATTACAAACTCAGTGGCGACTGAGCAAATGAATAGAAAGGATGCCGCAATGACTAGTGTCATGGCATTTTCTCAGCGCATTTACGATGCAGATAGAAATGCCACGATTGCCCAGACTCGTTCTAACGATCTGAAGAATGCTTTGGGTTCCATTGATGGCATTAATGCCGCCGCAAACAATGGTCTAAAAAGCGATTTGGATGTTACCCGGCGTCAATTTGAGATTAACGAGTACCACTACTACAATAAGCTGGATACCCTGTTTTTCCTGCAGCTCCTTTTCATTTCTGTGCTAGTTATGGCAATTCTCATCTATTTCAATCGTCGTGGCACTCTGACTACCAAAATGACCGGAATCCTAACAGCTATTCTGGCTGTACTCCTAATTGTGATTGGTGTCTCCCGATATTTCTATACCGAGCGCACCCGTGATCGTCGTCTGTGGCACCGTCGCTACTTCCAGAGCGAGAAGGATCCTGGCCCCGATCTCATCACCCGCTGCCCTGGTCCTTCCAGTGCTACGGAGGTCAATCTCAATGCTCTCTTTGACAAGCAAGATATCGCATGTGCCATTGAGACAAAGGATGCAATTAAGGCATGGGCTAAATCCGCGAATGACGAAGCCAAGGCACAGATGAATACTTCTGCTATTCCTATAAGCGTCTTTTCTCAGTTTGGTTACACTAAACCAGCAAGCTGTAACAGAAGGTAAATGAAACGAATGCCTAATTAGGAGTTTAATCACAATGTATACAGAGGGGTTTCAAAGCAGCTCGTCTAATACTTTAACAACAACAATACCAACCACATCCTTTTACAAATCGGTGCGTGACTATACGCCACCTAATGGTACATGCTCTTTACCAAAAAATCAATATGATACCGCATACAGTGATTTGAATACTAAACTAGATGTTTTGAAAACCACATCAGGATGTTTATCGGATACTGCAAAATATGCCCAGGAAATTGAGCTCTATCTCACGGACCCTACAAATGAAGACAGTAAAGCGAATCTCCTACAAAAATACGAAAAAGCCAAGTCCATTTTTGAATCGTATTTGGAATCTGTAGATGTCCTGCAAACTGCCCGAGGTCCATTTGATACCTACATGCATGACTTGGAATCAAAAGAGACGGAGCTCAATGCCGAATACATTAAGATCCAACAAGGGATTCGTGCGGGTCGCCGGCGGTTCCTGGATTCCGATCCCCAATCCGGTGTCACCTCAGTCCTCGGCCTACAAACAGCGGATGATAAGGTACTGTTGGCATTCTGGATCTGTTTTGCAGCTGGCATAATTGTTTTGGAGTTCTTTCTTCTCAAACAATACGGAGGTGTTCTGCAGCTTGTGAGCACACAACAAAAAATCGCAATCTTTTTGGCTGTGTTGGCACTCTGCATGGGTATAGCACAGCTCTTCATACGAATGTATGCGTAAACATGCATAAGCATGTATAAGCATGCATAAGCATGCGCCTAGAGCAAGCCAACACTGCCCTCCTCTTCTTCGGTGAGCTGTCGGATGCCCCAGAACTCCTTGTCGGTGGATTTCTTGTCGCAGACGGCCCGTAGACGCTCGGTAATTTCTTTCGGTTTCAGTTCGGCCTTGCCGACCTGAGACCGCTTCCACTCCTTGTAGACATCACGCACAGTATTCATAGACACGGGGCCTGCACCTGGCTCCAACACAAAGTTCTCCGTCAAGAAGGCATGGAATGTATCATTCTCCTCCTTGTACTTGTTGGAAGCTGCGGTAACACTCTCGGGCTCCTGCAGACCAAATACGCGATAGGAAGTCTCGTAGTAGTGTACCAACATGGACAAGAAGGTCACGCGCCACTTTCGCAACTTATGGTCCAGATCCAGATCCTTGGTGTGAATATGGGCCTCAGGATTGGTGGGCTTACCAGGATCCAGGAACTTGGCCACATGGGGAATGGTGCGAATGCGCCGCCAGGTGCCATCATCCATGGAAGACACGGGCGGCAAATCATTACACGACATGAAGAACTTGCACATCATCTTGAACTTCTCCTGATCCGCAAAGAGACCACGGGCCTCAACGAAGTCCCCGCCCGTCCACTGCTTCATACGGGCAGTATTGATCTTCTCGCCCTGATCCGGCTCACCCATGTGTACGAAACGCTTGCTCTTTACTACAATAATTTCGGGATTCGCCGAGCCCGCATCTGGACGCTTGCGCGTCAGCGTGGTCGTTTGTAGGGAAGTCTGGTATTCACCGAAAGTATAGGTCATCAGATCCTGTGTCTTGGACTTGCCGTTGGAACCACTGCCCTGCATAATATAGAACCGCTGCTCTTTGTTCTGGCCCTCCAGACACGATGCCAGAAGCGTCAACACATAGTTGCGCAGCACGGGATCTGGATAGATCTTCTCAAAGAAGCCCTCTAGACCCCGCTTCTCCTCGGGATCCGCCTCGGCCCAGGGGATGTAGGGAATCGCCGGCAAATCGGGCTCGCACCGGCCCATCTGGAGACTGATATAGTCCTCGGGCTCACCCTTGCGAAACCGCACCTTGTATTTGCCGTCCTTGGGATCCAGCCAATTGAGTTCCAACACACCATTGGCCACACCCAGCAAGAATGGATTACAGTCCAGGTGGCGGATGAACTCATCGTCATAGAACTTCTCGGCACACTCCTTGAGCACATTGTCTTTGAAGGCCGCCATTTCCAGCTGCCGCTCAATTGTAAAGATCTTCTTGCGCTTCTCCTCCAGCACGGCCTTCTCGGCCTCACCGGCAATCGTGATGCGCCGTCCAAACTCGCGATCGGCATCAATGTAGTGATTGCGCAGATCCCCACTCAGACGGGCACGCAGTTCTGTAGGGGTGCGGAGATGCTTCCAGGCGTGATGCTCATCAATGTATTGAAACCACTCCGCGGATCGTTTTGCTCCATAGGAACATCGGAACTCGTGTTGGTAGAGCCGGCACACCAGAGAGGCCACATTCACATGCGTATCTTTCGCGAAATTCATAATCCAGTCGCGGTGATTCTCGGAGCAGATGGCCTCATAGGTTTTGGGGGAATCTTCCTGTGCCCAGCGAATGAGCGAGCCCATTGTCAGGCGCTTTCCAGAGGAATCCTCGGTGCGTAGGAGATTCCACTTCTGCCTGTATTCAGCATCGGCCATACGAGATTCGTAACCCGGTACACGCCGGCTCAGCTCCACCCAGACACGGAAAGACTCATCAGTATTGGCAATGTTGCGGAGACAAATAGCCAGACGGATCCAGTCATCATAGGCGGTTGCACGCTTCTCAGGATTCAGGCATTGGCGGGCGAGACGATAGGCAAAGGCAATGTCCTCGGCAGTGCATTTTGCGCCCACGCGCTGATCATCTTCGGTAGATGTGGACACAATCAGCTCGCCATCCTCCTCGCCCTCGTCTGTATCAGCACCAGCAGCACCAGCATTCCCAACACCTCCTCCTAGGTAAGTGTTCATGGTGCCTGTTGCCACGGGCTTCGCCTTCCCATTTCCCCACATTCCCAACAGGTTCTCCCACTCCTCTTTCCGAACGGAGCGGATGGGAGGTGTGTTGGAAACCGCAGTACGCCAGATACTCAGGGATTTCAGAAACGCACGATTGCGATCCGCAGGATCAGCAGCGGCAAGTGTATCCTCTGGATGGTTGTCCTCCATGAGATCCTCCACGGCCTCCACGAGATCCGCGAAATCCGATGGTGCACCCCCATCTAGCGCCTCGCGCACCAGGGCCGGATCCACGCGCCACACCTGTCGCACACTGTACTGGGCCTTGTCGGGTTTACAGGCTCCATAGAGAAACCAATTGTTCTTGTGAATAACGGCCACATCGTAGACATTATCCGGCATATTGTTCATATTGGTGGATCCAAAGATCGTGGGGATCGTCCCCTGATTCAACAGGAATCCGCGAATAGCATATTGAAATTTGGGGGAGGTAATGATGTCGGGACACTGGATGTGAATCCCGTCCTTGTGCTGGCCCTTCTCCGTCTCGGGACGCGGCTTGTATGTCATGTAGAATCGCAGGGGCTCCGTCATTGTCTCCAGCTCACTAAAGTAGATGATTGCAGACACATACTCCGCCACGAAGCGCCGCAGCATGGCATCATTGAACCGGCGGTTCAGAGGACCGCCTGCCTGATAGCGGAAGTCCAGATCCACAATCAGGGGTCCCACATCCCGATGGCGCTCCAATAAGGAGGATGCAGCAGGATGGGGGCCGAAGATGTGCTGATGGACGAGATCCAGGAAATGGTCATATTCCTCATCCGCCACCTTGTATTTGCCGGTATCTGCACCCATACCGGTAAGATTCCAATCGGACTCTTTGGTGCGGTGGGCATCTAGGAAAGAACGAAGTGACATGGTATTCAATACTTGAAAAGATGCGAAGAAGGCTCTATGTGGTGCATGTTGGGTCACTTGTATGTGTCAAACCAGGGTCAATTTTTCGGGTGGGTGGGTGTTCCCCTCGGCAGCCACACTGCCGAGTGGTCAGGTTCCAAATTGGCTACGCCAATTGGGAACTTTCCACGAAGCCCATCTAAAGTCCGCAAAAGCGTATGGGGTGCACAGCCAGGCACTTCTATGTCTTCGCGTCGTAGGAGTTTGTAGATGCCGTCGCCGAATTCCATGGCCCCTTCCTTGGGATCTCCGCGCCGATCCATGGCCGTTTCAAGCAGACATATAAATTTGCCTCCCTCCCCGTAAGAAATGGTGCATGCATTACGAAGCACATGTAGGAATTTGGGGGAAATACGATCTTCTAGGGGATAATAGCATTGTAGACAATGTAAGAAGAGGGCGATATCCCGCCCGCGTTTCAGACAGTCGTGGGACGGCTTGAACCAACTGCCCGCTTGCACCAGACTTTTTCGTGTATCGTCGCAGGCAACGCAGGAAAATCCGAAATCTATTATGACGAGGTCATGGAGAGCCATCCAGGGTCGCGAAAGAGCTGCATGTTCAAAGGTTTTGCACCAGAGAGAGGCGTGATGTCGACGGAGTACATTGTTGATTTTGAGATCGCGATGATTAAAGCGCAGATCCGTTTGTAGTATATCCAGGTATATGCTGAGTTGGATCAGAATATCCATAAGAAGCCTATCATTTCTAGATATACGATCAAATTCACCGGTTCGCACTATTTGGAAATGAGTCGCAAAGTATTTATGGAGGGTTTCACCGCGCACATATTCCATACCAATCATTACACTATCTACATCAGCTGCAGTAGAGAGATGGCGCGCCCCTGACCGACTGGTGGCATATACTTCATAGAGTTGGGGAATGACATGTGGGAAGTTGTGGGAAGCCAGGGTATGATAGGCGAGTGCATGAAGACTCGCCTCATGCAAGATGGCCTGAACTTCCTCGGCATACCAGGCCTCGCGTTCGGCATCCGTATTCCCTTCATAATATTGCTCATCTATTTCGTTGATTTTACAGACGATCTCCGCAAATTCGGCGATTCGTTGGAGTTGTGTTGGTCTCGTGGGATTGGCAATTTGATACAAGGCACGCTGGGCCAACTGAATTTGACCATAGGTCCCCTCATCTAATTCATCCCCCATTTGGAATGCAGGCATTATATTATCTTTTACGGGTTCATAGGGAATCTGTAGCATGCGTTTACCATATGTTTCGGGAGGGCGTATGACCTGCAAATCACGCCAAGTGGGCAAATGCTCCTCAATATTCTCTAAAGAAAGTGGAATCACACATCCCTTCCATCCATGTTGTTCTAATGATAAGGACATTCCCCTTGCTGTGGTCTGAGATTTAGTTATTCATCCTCGTCAAACTTTAACAAAATCCCAGAGATTCCATATAAATATGCTATATTATCCAGATCTTCACCACTGCGAATAGATGCGGCATTGTTTCCACCGTCGTCTTTAGTCATGTTTATAAATGCATCCAATTTTTCAGTATCTTTGAGTATTTCGGTTGGGGAAGTAGAATCTTTATAATTTAGTACTTCGTTACACAAGGCTTGCCATATTCTATTAATATTCGCCACATCTGCGCCTTTATGTTCATTTGATTCTAAATAACCTGTAATAAACTCAAATCGTTCTTCAGGTGTTGTTTCATTTATGGATGGTACAGTTTTAACTGGCACAGTTGTAACACCTGAAACAAGTAAATATGCATGCACACCATGAATAAAACTAACTAGTACAGATTTGGCGTAATTTTTAGAGATATTTGATGTATTTTCCGATGATTGAGATAAATTAAAAAACTTTTTTACAAATCTTTGTGTTTTATTGTCGGTTGATGTATTCCATATATGCACAGCTAAAACCTCTGGATCTCCAGAGTCAGTTTTGTATATTATTCCATATTCATGTAATATTTTTAATGCAGCATACCATGAAATGCCAATAATATGGTCATTCACATTCTCAAAACTTGCAATGGACTGTTGGTTGCCATCATTAATTTTTTTTCTCTCCTCTGCTGACAGCTTTTCATTTTCAACAATAAGTATGGCATCAATATCGGTGTTATGCCCATCTAATGGTTTTTTATCAGTCTTTAATTCGTCAATTGTTTTTAATACATACTTTCCTGAGAAACTATATGCCCCACCTTTCATGGGAAGCTGAAGTAGGTCCATTTCTATCCAAGCGGGATAAAATTTGACGATGTGTGGCGCGCTACTCAGGAACACTATAAATTTCATTGGCATAGATAGAATGGACGAATATCGCAATGAGGTAGAGGAGGTGGAAGAAGAGTTTGAGGAGGAGGTGGATATGCCCGAGGAGGAGACCGAAGAGGACCTTGCAAAGGCCTCGGAAGCCGCGGATCTCCAGAAGATGTTTCGGCAGCATCCTGAGATTTGGATCCCTTATGAGGAGCAGGTGCAGGAAAAACTGCCTCTGCGAGGCATCGGTGACCCCAACCATACTACCTATCCTCGGATCACCCAATATGAATTTACCAAGGCTATTAGCTTTCGGGCGAGTCAGCTTTGCAACGGAGCCAAGCCGTACATCCTTGTTCCGGAAGGTGTAACAGATTCTTACCAAATTGCTAAGATGGAACTGTTGGCAAAACGCCTGCCGTTCATCTTCAAACGGCCACTTCCTAATGGACAGTATGAGTATTGGAAACTGGTGGATCTCCTGCTGTGAGGGAACCAACGAGTTCCCCAGGGGAACCCAATGGTTCCCCCTTCCCCCCTCCTTGGATGTGATCCCCATTGGCAGCTTTGCTGCCATGGGGATCTTATTCATGGAGAGGCAAGGCAAGCCTTCGCCTCTCGTGCGGGAATTTCCTAGAAATTCTATTTCAATCCAAAAACTAGTTTCAATGATATACCATGAAATGGCATATTATTGATATTCTTTTTTATGGAAATGCGTGGCTAGAAAATCCCCGCAAGCTGTTGGGGCACACCAAGGAATCCCATAACATGCTTCGCTCCCAACATCCTCCTAGGTCCTCTTTGCGTTCAAGAACTTTTAGGGGATCTGTTGGGATTCTGGAATTACCGAGGCACACCTTCGCTCCCAACATCCTCCTAGGTCCTCTTTGCGTTCAAGAACTTTTAGGGGATCTGTTGGGATTCTGGAATTAC
>JACCDG011533574.1_pt1 | contig 48620 bp, 60 predicted proteins | sample 7442471 | NCBI WGS metagenome assembly JACCDG01 (sample SAMN15323444, study PRJNA562643) | freshwater metagenome | isolation source: river surface water | place: USA:Blue River Watershed | collected 2017-08-17
CAAAACGTTCCAGATGAAATTATCAAGAGCATCGCATCCAAAGCATTTTTTGCATATGAATATGCTAAAAATGTTCTAAAATGGCAAAACGTTCCAAAAGAAATTATCAAATCAATTCAAGATTTTGGATACTCAATCCCCCCAGAAACAACCATCAAAGAAAACACCGACCGTATTCTCATCAATTTCGATCAATTGTTTGAACGTGTTTGCTTTCTGAAAGACCTGTAATTCAATTAAATACGTTTATGGATTATAAGTTTGAAATCGCATCTCTCTATGAGGAGATTCTTATGGAAGATTACCAAAGCTCTTCCGCGCAAGCACTCAAGATTTTGCAAGGGTCTGGATATGGAGAGGGAGATTTGGATAAGATCCAAGACGTTTATAACAATGTGCGAATCAATGATCCAAATCAAAGACCGCAGCACAAAGATGTCAACGTTCCAGTTCTTGCATTCTTTTATATAGGCACTGGAGGAAATGTCGACACAGTTCGAAACGAGTATCAGGCATATATCAATTCCCCTCGTGCAACAGGGCAAAATCTCTTTTCCAAATTTCTACAAAATATACAAAACGAAATTCGAACAAAACAATTGTTCAAACCTGATAAACAAGAGGAAAAGATTCAATTGATTCGCAGTATGTCAAATCAATTGGCAGCAGACATTCACAAATATCAAGTAGTCAAAAATGACAACAAAGCGATAACCATTGATGATTCCAAAGATGTTGTGTATCAAGACGATAACATCACAGTTTATCTAGCCGACTCAAAGGCAAAGTGCATCTACTATGGTAGAAACAGCAATCTTTGCATTTCCACCAGATCGGGAGAAAATTATTATTGGAGATACCGCATGGGCAATATGCGAGAGGATGGTCTTGGTATGACCACATACTTTGTATATTGGAACAATAGCAATGGGAAGAAACGCATTTTGATTGATGCTCTTGGGGGTGAAGACGGTCCAGCGTATGAATATTCTTGGAATCCAATTACACCTAATGACGATAATGATATAGACAAAGACGATCTGATTGCAAGATATCCAGAACTTGAGCCAGCATTTGAACAGGACGTGTTTGAATTCATTCCGTATGGAGAGAATGAAAAACGATTTCACTATATCGATAATAATGTTGAATTTATCACAAAACTATCAACCCTTGAAGATTTTGAAATGTTTATCGAAGCTGACAAAGATATCGATGAATCAGATTGGGAATACGTTGCGAGCAAAGTTCCAAAAGAACAAGTCGCGGATTTGTTGATGAAGTATGGGATGTTGTTGAATTTATTACCAAAAGAATTTGCGCAGAAATATTTGAGCAACAGTCAATACTCACGATATATCGACAAGATGAGTTCCGAAGCAGAAGGAGCGGTTCAATTGTATTTTGAATGGGGATTGGAGTCTCCTGAAGTGCAACAAATAATAACCAACCAACAACAAAAAGCAAATGAAATCAAAGCCAACATATTAAAATACAACAAGCCAAATTATACATTTCCTAAATGGTATTTCGAAGATCTTTATTTGCTACCAGACTTGTCGGATATTGAGTGGGAGGGTGATATCATGCTTGAAGATTGTGTGTTGTTTAGTTTGAAGGGACTTCCAAAAAATGTCAAAGGAGAACTTTCAATTGTAGATTGTAATAATCTTCGATCATTGGAAGGTTGTCCAGAGACAGTCGGAACGACATTTTCTTTGCGGGGTTTGTTAGTGCGATCCTTGGCGGGATGTCCAAAAAAAGTCGAAAGCATGGATATGTATTCGTTGCCTTATATTGAAAACATGGAAGGCGCACCCGTGGAGATTACAGAAGATTTGACGATTAGATACTGCTCAAAACTAAGCACATTAAAAGGATGTCCCAAAAAAATCGGAGGTGATCTGACATTAAAAACTCTACGTGAATTAACATCACTAGATGGCGCACCCGCTTATGTGCGCAATTTAAAAATATTAAGCACACCAATTACGTCTATGGAGGGAGGTTTAAAACTCGCCAAGGGAGATGTTACACTGGGCGAATTATTAAATTTGGAAAACTTGAATGGATGTCCCGAGATTGCGTTTGGTGAATTGAATATTCAAACTTGCCCCAATCTAAAAAGTCTGGTCGGTGCTCCCGACACTGTGAGAAACCTTAAAATTGTCGATACTTCGTCTCTGAAAAATTTAATAGGATGTCCACAAAATATATTATGGGATTTTGAAATTGAGTACACATCTCTTGAATCATTAGAAGGAGCACCTTCAATGGTTGGAACATCAGTTAACATTGTCAATAACACCAGAATAAAAACAATTGGCAATGGCTTTAAATATGTGGGCGGTTCTTTTGAAATTGGAAACGCCCCGTCATTAATTTCACTGGATGGTTTTCCTTCTTTTGTGGGTAGAAGTATCAGTCTTTGGAGCCTTAAAAAAATAGAAAACCTAGATGCGCTTCCTTCAAAAATAGGTGGAACTATTAGCGTAATAGATGTACCATCGGATGCATACAAACAACTAAATTCATTAAACATAAAAATACAAGACCCCGACACCGTAGAACACAGTGCTAAAAAATTAGAAGAATTAAATTACATAGGTGTTGAGCGTTTCCATCGTATGAGCAAACAATTCAACGATGAAGAATCTACACAGACTACCAATGAGCATGTGTTGTTCTGCGCTGGTAAGACCCCTGTACAAAACTTAAACTTCGGTTATTTGCTGGAACGGGCATCGACAATCAAGTCATATTTTTAAAATTTAAAATTTAAAACTCAAAAAACTACAAACTCAACTACCATCTAAATAACCATATGTCTACTATCATTCAGCAGAGTCCAATCAACCAAGCCGCGAAGGATAAGTTTCTTATGGTGTTTGATGTGCCTCCGATTTTAAAAGAACTCACATCCACCAAAACAAGAACAAATTCAAATGTAAATCCAAACACGGTTCAATTTACAATGTGGGGAACTGCAATTCCAGAAATCACAGTTCCCGCAGTAGCTGTAAAATATGTAGGCTCGACTCTATATGTGTCATCCCATACAAAAAATCCATATCCTCCGATTAACGTTGAGTTTGCCGTGGACAATGAATACAACAACTATTGGGTAATATACCAATGGTTGAATTTGCTACACGATCAAAAAACTGGTAAATATAATGCTGCTGGTGTATTTGTCGATGACAATTTCAGCGATTACCAAACCGACCTGACGGTGTATGGCTTGGATGAGTATGAGAATAAGCGAATCAAATTCATTTACAAAAAAGCATTTCCAACCACCTTAAAAGAAATTTCATACAATTATCAAGAAGGCGGTGACACAAGGATCGTTTCGGGATTTACATTCGTCTATTCCCAAATGCATGTGGAACTAATCACCGAGTGACCCAACATTCCGTAATTGAGTCATTATTGAAAAAAAGTTCTTGACAATAGCAGAAGCTATGTTACAATAACGCATATGACAATAGCAAAGGCACTCAAGGAAAAAAATAGAATCGCAGGTAGAATTAAAAAGCTGCAACGTGATATTCAAATGTACAATCGTACACGGGAAGACCGCGCATCTGACTTCGATGCAAATCAGTTGCATCAGGAATTGCAAAAAGAAATTGCAACTTTGATCGACCTCAAAACCAAAATTGCAAAGGCGAACATTGGAATTGTGGATAAACTCGTACAGCTTGCAGAAACCAAATCTCAAATTGCATATTGGACAACTTTCCGCACTGGATCGGCATCTGAACCAATTTCAGAAACCAAGTATATCAATGGTGAGTATGCGAGTGTTGATATTACCGCTGGGCATATCATCTGTAGCAAGACTGTACACGATATGTTGGCGAATCTTCAAGCAACCGTTGAGTCTCTCCAAGACGATATTGACGAGTTCAACGCGACAGCTTCAGTCGCATAGTTTTCATCTGGTGGTTAATTTATCCATTTGTTTTTACGTTCATCGTAATGACATTGAGCCTCGTAGGTTCAGATCTGCAAAGATCATCCACAGCACTTGACATCGATACTGCTATTATAGCATATATCCAATTCAAAACTAAAGGTTCAAAATACAGTGACTTAAAAATAAATTATCAATCATTAAATCTTAGTTTGGATAGATAAGCCGCCCAGAATGAAAAGCGTAGTTTAAATTAAAACACAATCAAAATCCTCGATAGAGATTGGATGCGGTGTTATTATGGCGATAAGCAATAATAACACCGCCGCTTCATTTTAGGAAATATGGATAGATTCATTTACTAAATATGTAAATACAATGGAACCAGAAAAATCCCTCCTAAAAGAATTTATAAATGGCGGTTGGCTTGTCCCCTTGTTGGGTGCTGCTGCGATGATTGCTCGGCTATTGTCGACAGGAGGTAATTATACACTGGCGACTCAACTTAAAAAAATACTTACCGCTGCAATATCATGCGGTGTGTCGTGGTGCTTATTGGAGCAAACTGATGTTTCAAGTTTGACAAAAGCCATATCGTATGGTGTTATCGGTGTTATTTCTCCAGAAGTAATAAGTGGAATAGTTTTATTAGGACAAAAATTTGCAAAGAATCCAGAACGTTTTATTAGAGATAACAACAATAACGAACCATCACCCGATCAATAATATGACAGTCAAAACAATATTGAATGCATTAATCGCAATCATCAGCGTATATCTTTTGAAAGGATATTTCATTGTTAACAATCTAATCGAGTCTGCTCAAAAAGCAAAATCGACAGATGTTATAACCCAAGATTTGCTTAGTAGCGTAGACCAATTTCAGAATTTTTTATGTATGCTATCTTCGCTACTCTTCCTAATTGCTTTGTCTATAAACAGGTCATCTGCTGCTCCATTGTTTAAACCAAACCCCGATGCTGAATTAAAATCAGCGCAATTGACTAAATAATAGTGTTATGGAAACATTACTTCAATATCTACAAGAACAACCATGGGCTGGAGTTGTATTCGCTGTTATCTCTTTGGCATCTGCTATTGCAGCACTTACCCCTACTCCAAAAGAAGGAACTGTTCTTGCAAAACTATACAAAGTTATTGATTTTCTAGCTTTGAACGTTGGTCAAGCCAAGTCCAAAGGAGACGAGAAATAATCAAACATGGACGTAATTAGTCTAATCAAAAGCGCCTTGTTAGCCTTGACTGCTTATTTAGAGTTAAGGAACAAGGCGTTTTATTATGACATACTGACAAAATCCAGAACACAACAAGACGCAATAATCGATGAAATTGAAAAACTTCGCTCTAAGCCTACTAATGCTTCCGCTGATCTTGCTGACATCTTGCGTAGACGACTCGGAGAAGAACGCAAATTCGCTGAACATTTATCAGCCACGTATTCTAAATCTCAAGGGTGGGATTCCAATCCAAACAGTTGAGGGAGTATATACCCCCCAACTAGATGAAACGTGGCACTCTGATGCTAGTTACAGAAAACTAGAACGAGAATTCTTGCACCCTTAGTCCAATTTGGACATAATGAATTGGATTGCAAAATCGCTAATCCAACAAATAGCTGCACTATAAAATGCAAGCTCCAATGTGTATGGTGAGGTAAATGAATAAAACAAACCTACCCAAAATCCAAGACACAATGCGCATTTGAATAACTTTTCAAAAAAGTCAATTTTTTTCAAAGGCTCTCTTACAAAAGAGATGATCGATGCATACTTTAAAATAAAGCATACACCGACCATGACCAAACTGTCATAGAACAAGTTCATCCGAGTAGGAGCGACTCATTGTTCAAAGTCTTGACACCATCAGACAGCAACTTGGCTTCGTCTTTTTTGATGACAATTTTGTTACCGTCATCATCGGTGATTTCAACATTTCCATCACCAAGGTCCCTCATCACAGGGCATCCATTTTTATTGCAGCACAGCTTTACACTATTATCAGTTAGTCTTTTAATCATAGTGAACGTATTTAGTTGAGTCATAAACCAAATGCAAGCAAAGAATGCTTAAATGGCTCTCCTTCAATTGTTTTTACCGCATGTAGCATTTCTGATACCAATTCACGAGTTTCTTGCTGCGCGTCTGGTTTGAGTCTGAGATTGCACAAATGCACAAATGCATGAAAGCTACCAGTCCAAATGAATTTTGTTTCCAATGCGAGGGGAAGATGAATTCGACATTGTTCTTTTGCAACACCATATTCTGACATTTCTTTGTAGAGTTCAGCAGATCGATCAACAATTTTTTTCATCTCTGAAATAAAATAATCACTCTGTTCTTTTGGAACCAGACCTTCGCTTCCTTGTTTGCTATTCTTTGATTGCATTCTCAGACTATCTGGAAGCCAATACGTATCAGAGAAATCAACATAGCGACCCGATATACTATTTCGCGCCCATCCGATTTGATGCGTGAACAATTGCCGTTCGACAAAAATGGGACACTCCACTCTAAATTGCAATTGTGGATGCCTGAATGGTGTTGTGTGTTTATGCTCTGCTAGGAATTTGAGCAGACGCTCTTCCTTATGCCCCATTTCTTCTGACTCTTTGTTATAAGAGACTTTAGCTACGTTCACGACCATAAGGTCGCTTCCAAAATGTGTGAGTAATTCTACTTTCATAATTGATGTGTTGGTCAAATGCCGTCACGTTCAATCTTATCTTTAATTTTAATTTTCTTTAGTTTTTTTATTAATTCTCTACGTTCGTCCATAGACATTTTGCGTCTAAAGATTTTTCGAAAGAGTTTTAAAAAAATACTCATTTAAATATTTAATTAAATTAAAATTGCGTAATTGCATTTTAATGAGTATATCACATTTTTCAAGAATGTCAATTACATAATTGAAATTGTTCCAATATGTTTGTTGCACCAGTAGTCAAACAAATTGATCATTTCATATCGCAATTGATCCAATAGATCATCGGCATACATTTCATCCTCCAATCGATAATTTCGTCCAACGGGAGTTCCCCATGCTTTTCGATTGCTACTGAGAATACTTTCTGGAGGAGGATTGAATTGCAAATCTCCTGTCAATAACCATTGCGCAAAACATTCGTAGATGAATTCCCCTGTTCTTGGGAGTTGTTTCATTCTAGCACTTCGAAATTTTCCAATGCTTTCTAAAAAATTTCTTAACTCTGGAGTTTGCGAATAGATGTATGCTCTGTTTGGATTTGATCTGTCTGATATATTGTAACAATCTTCCAATATTGTTTTTAAATAATACGATATTTTTTTATAAAAATCCTCGCTGGTGTTTTTCCATGCGCGACGATCTGTTGCAGAAAACGCATGTCCTATTCTATGTGCGATCAACCAGCTTGTCAACGGAATTCTTTCAGCTGCTGCATTGTTTGTGAATACAATTGTGATTTGATCATCAGACGGTTCTGGAATATCTTCCCCCACTTTCAATCCAATTTTTTCTAAAAATTCTGGTTGAACGATTCCCATTTCTGCATTTTTCCAAGCGTTTGCTTTTTTTAAAAAATACAAATTGAAATCCCAGTCTCTAATTTTATTAAACGCTGCTTGGATTTTTTTAACACCAGCATCGGAATTTAAAATTCCCAATGATGCTTTGTCATACCCGTGACGATTTTTTTTATTGTCCCATTCTCCGATTTTTTTAAAATCGGTCAATGCCATCTCTGTAAAATACGCTTCGAAATTTTTCATGCTTTGGAATCAAGAATTTGTTTTTTTAATGTAGCCAGCAAAAACCCTGCGTTATTATCAGCGGGTGTTAAATCACCCAGCATGTTTTCAATCATCTGAACGACTTTGGATTTGGCTATTACATTTTCTTCTTCTTGCTCCGATGAAAATGTTTGCTGAGCCGTATTTGCCATCGCTCGCGACACAGGCGATCCATCAGAGATCCCAATCGATTTTCTGTAATTTGAGTTTCCGTAATCCTCTGTGGATGGACTCATTCCACGCACTGGTTTTGGAGATGGGTCGATAGAACTTTGCTCCATTAGCATAGCAATATCAGTGATCCAAGATTGTTCCATGCCTTTTATTTAGCCACATTGAGGGTAAATGAAGGCTCTTCAATTTTAATTTTTTTTCAAGTTTGTCAACTTTTTTTTGCGTCTCCCTCGTCACTAAATAAATCGACGCATGACTATTGAAAAACAAAATTCTTCTGATACAATACAACCCGATCAATTACATATGAACATATTCACAGAGCAAATCAGCAGGAAACCGAATCGATACCCATGGACAAATCAATTTATTGAAGCTATGCACAATGGGTTCTGGACAGACAAGGAGTTCTCATTCCGTTCCGATATCCAACAATTCAAAGTGGAGTTGAATGATCAAGAGCGAGAAATCATTGTTCGTACTCTTTCGGCAATTGGACAAATTGAAGTTGCAGTAAAAACATTCTGGGCAAAGCTTGGAGAAAACCTCCCCCACCCATCATTATCCGATCTTGGATTTGTAATGGCTAACGTCGAGGTTATTCACAACAATGCATACGAGCGTCTGCTGGATGTTTTGGATTTGAACGAAGTGTTTGAAGAAAATCTCAAACTTGAATGGATTCAGGGACGAGTTAAATATCTTCGCAAATACACCCATCGTTTTTACAAAGATTCCAAGAAACAATACTTGTACGCTTTGATTCTTTTTACATTGTTTGTTGAAAACGTTTCTCTTTTTTCTCAGTTTTACATCATCAATTGGTTCGCTCGTTTCAAAAACGTTCTCAAAGACACCGACCAACAAGTCAAATACACCCGTAATGAAGAGAATATCCACGCATTGGTTGGAATCAAAATCATCAACACCATTCGCGAAGAATGCCCAGAACTTTTTGACGATGAACTGAAAGCCAGAATCGTCAACGAAGCACAAGAAGCGTTCAAAGCAGAATCTAAAATTGTCGATTGGATGGTGAATGGAATCAATGAGCCGAATCTTTCCGCTCCGATTCTGAAAGAATTCATTAAAAATCGAATTAATGAATCTTTGGTGCAAATTGGATTTGACAAAGTGTTTGAAGTAGACGAGACTATTTTGGAGAAAACAATGTGGTTCGATGAAGAACTGCTTGGAAATAACAAAGTTGACTTTTTCCATACTCGCAGTGTTGATTATGCAAAGAACAATCAATCATTCGACGAAGACGATCTATTTTAATTTACTATGACAAAAAACATATATTGGCTAACAGAAAACTCAAGGAAATTCCTAAGCAGGGATTACTTGTTAAAGGGGGAAACAGCGGAACAACGAATTCGTGATATTGCAGAAACAGCAGAACGAATTTTGAACATTCCAAAGTTTGCGGATAAAATGGAAGATTATATCCATCGTGGATTCTACAGCTTAGCTAGTCCCATTTGGAGTAATTTTGGAAGAAAGCGGGGACTTCCCATTTCCTGCTTTGGTTCATATATTCCTGACACATTGGAGGGAATCTTTGAAAAGAATTCCGAGATTGCTATCATGACCAAACATGGTGGCGGTACGAGCGCATATTTCGGAGGTTTGCGAGGTCGTGGTGCTCCTATTACAGATAACGGCGAATCAAGCGGTAGTGTCCATTTTATGGAACTATTCGATACAACTACCAGTATCGTTTCGCAGGGCAGCGTTCGTCGTGGGAGCTTTGCGGCGTATCTTCCTGTAGATCATCCAGACATTGATGAATTTTTGAAAATTCGTGGCGAAGGTCATCCGATTCAAGAAATGTCATTTGGTGTTTGTATTTCTGACGAATGGATGAAATCAATGCTTGATGGCGATAAAGAGAAGCGAAAGGTCTGGGGTAATATCATTAAGAAGCGTTTCGCATCGGGGTATCCTTACATCATGTTCAGCGATAATGCGAACAATCAAGCTCCTCAAGTCTACAAAGACAAGGGGCTGAAAATCAACAACAGCAACCTCTGTACAGAAATTATGCTTTCAAATTCAGAGGAAGAGTCATTCGTTTGTGATCTTTCATCTCTGAATGCTGAAAAGTACGATGAATGGAAAGACACTGATGCTGTTGAGACTCTCGTGTTCTTCTTGGATGCGGTGATGACGGAATTCATTGATAAAACAGAGGGGGTTAAATTCATGGAAGCTCCCCGTAAGTTTGCCATCAATCAGCGAGCACTTGGTGTTGGTATGCTTGGTTGGCATTCGTATCTGCAATCCAAAATGATTGCATTTGAGTCAATTGATGCAAAACTCGCAAACGCTGAGATGTGGAAATTGATTCGTGAACGAGCCGATTCAGCTACCGAAACGTTGGCTGATATGTATGGAGAACCACCTCTCCTAGTTGGATATAAGAGAAGAAACACGACAACATTGGCAATTGCGCCGACTGTATCGAGTGCATTCATTCTTGGACAAGTCTCCCCTAGCATTGAGCCTCTGAATAGCAACTATTTCACAGATGACCTTGCAAAAGGGAAATACAGCTACAGAAACCCGCATCTGGATAAGCTTCTGACCGAGAAGGGTAAAAATACACCAGACGTGTGGCGAGACATTCTCGTGCATGCTGGAAGCGTTCAGCATTTGGATTTCTTCACCGCTCATGAAAAAGACGTGTTTAAGACATTTGGAGAGCTTTCTCAAAAAGAAATTGTAATCCAAGCGGCACAACGTCAGCAATACATTGACCAAGGGCAAAGTTTGAATATCATGATTCCCCCAAAAACACCTGCAAAAGAAGTCAGTCAATTGATGATCTTTGCATGGGAACAGGGTATTAAAACATTGTATTACCAAAGATCCGCGAATCCTGCACAGGAGCTAGCCAGATCCATTCTGACATGCTCTTCGTGTGAAGGATGATATTCAACCGCTGGGGAAACCCAGCGGTTTACTTTTTTAAACCGCACGTTAAATAGATTTATGTCAACGCAAGAAGAACAACAGCAACAAATAGAAAATATCGATATTGTATCATTAGGTGGAATTCGATGCGTAGGAAATAGAATTCTTTTTTATGCAGACATTGCTCCGCAATCCGCATTGGAATTGAATCGACTTTTGCGAGAAATGGATATCAAATTACAAGATATTAAAAAATTCTCGTCTGATTTTAACCCAGTGTGTCATTTGCATTTGCAGACAGATGGTGGGCATATTTCACCCGCATTTAGTATTATCGACACCATTCGTACAATGAAAACGCCTGTGCATACCCACGTAGAGGGTTTTGTGGCAAGTGCAGGTACGCTTATTTCTATTGTTGGTCAGAAAAAATACATGACCAAACATTCGTATATGCTCATTCACCAATTGAGAGGAGAGACATACGGTAAGTATGAAGACTTGGCTGATAACATGATCAACAACAATAATTACATGAGTATGATGCGTTCATATTACAAAGAATACACAAAAATCCCAGCCAAGAATCTTGATGCTTTGCTCAAGAGGGAATTGTGTTTGTCTGCCAAAGAATGCTTGGAACTCGGTCTGGTCGACGAAATCCTATAATTAGGTAACGCTCAGTGCGAGTTTACGTTCGTGCCGCTGTTCCTTAGCCACCGCGATTGTTCCGTGGGAATTGATATCTTCCGCTTGGGCAAGTTTACGCATGTCAGAATTTGACGAGGTTAAGCGCAGCGGCACGTTGTTAAAGTGATGGCTGTGTGGAGGCGTTAAGATTACATCTGGTGCTGTGAGGGCATATACGGTAAACCACGAGCCATTTACAAATACCTCACCGATTGGCAGCGTTCTGTCTGTGCTTGTGTTAAATTGCCCATATACGACCGTGTCCTGTGTTTGTTGGACTTCCAATGGAGCGGTGATGTGATTTAAATAAGTCTCCCCTTCAATATAAGCTCCTCCTCCAACAATCAAATTGTTTTTAACTCCCATTGCACTTTCAACCATTACTTGACGATTTGTTCGCAACGTAATGCTCTTCAATGCAGTTATTTCAATGACGCTTTCTGACACCAAGTGTGTGCCATATGCCGATGAAATTACAACTTTTTTAAATCCTGATTTTAAAGTTGATCCTCCAAATTCAACATTCCCTGTTGATTTTAATGTATATCCTCCAGATCCAACAGTGATATTATATTGGTTCCCAACGATTTTATTGTAGACACCCCCAGGAAATATTGAACTGTTGTCGACATCTTCAACCACAGCAGCATAATCGTAATTTTTAAATGCTCCTCGAACACCAACCAATATTTCAAGCGGTTGACTTCTTCCCTGTTCGTCAATTCTAATTGATGGATAATCGTTGAATGCCGCTCCGACCACCAATGTTTTGTCGCGTTTTATTTGATTGATGTCATCGCCCCCAATACCCATTCTTTTTTCAATTTCGGTCAGGGTTGGTTGTAAATCTTCAATAGCTTTTGCCAATCCATCTGCACTTGATGATTGATTGGTTTCCCATGTTCCTTGTTCGGTTGCCGCTGATTTTGATGCACCATAAGCCACTACGCCTGGGGCAAATGATCCATTGTTACCAGCCGCTGCATCGACTATTTCTGGTGTTATTGTCTGCTCCTGTGCTGGTTTTGTTTTACCTCTATCGATAACAGGGACATATGCGGCAACCTGATCGACAACAGCACTTCGAATAGGAACACCAGTATATCCGTTAAATTTATTTTCAACAGTAGTGACTTTTAAATTTAAAGTTGGATTGGATGCTCTGCTTCCTTTAAGAGTGTTACCCGCTCCGTTCGGATAACCAAATCCTCCTCTTTGAATTTTAAATTTAGAATTTGCGTTGGCGATATTTCGATATGTTTCTCGCCATTCTGTGTATGCATTCAATTCATCTTCTGTCGCAAAGCCTTTGAGTTCATATGATGTCCCAGCGGTGCGGGTAATTGTGCTACCACCAACATATGATGACGCATCTCCTCCAACTGTAATGAAACTATCATTCGTCACATTCAATTGTTTATTGTTGAATGTTAGCTCAGATGTGACAACGTTTGTATAATTCACGTTGCTGCCAGATCTATGAGATAGATGTAGTTGTTCTTTGTTTGTTGAATTGTCGATGTCGATTGACCCGCCTCTTTGATGGATGGTCAGTTTGTTGATATATAAGTCACTCATGATTCAAATGTCGCAGGGTATGTTACGCTGATATTGTTTTCTCTATCTGTATTATTTACAAGAGTCAATTCTCTGTAATCTCGTGTGGTTCCAAAATAAACAGGGAATCTCAAATCTCCCTGCCAAAAGAATACCCACACTTTCGATCCGACTTCTGGTATACCAAACAATCCCTTTGCTTTATTGACATGTGCATCGCTTCTGTATAAAAAGCTGTAAGGATTGCATTTGCCGCAAAGATTTCCCATAGGATTTGAGAATGCGTCTCCAATAGCGGTGTCTTTGTTTTCAAATAACATCGCAGGAGAGAATGATCCATCTTTTAATGTCGGAGGGGTGTCGTCAATTGTGACAAAGCCATCTGTGTAATTGCAGTCAGATATAGTAACAACTTTTCCATCTTTATAATAACGGGATGATCCGCTTTCACCCATCAATGGGTAACAAGGTTCTGCCCATGGTAAATGCAGTGCTATATTATTGAAGAGTTCGGTGTCTTTCCATGCGTCTCCGACATTGTTTTCCCCCGCTGCTTTGACATTGATGTTTTCAAATTTAGAAAACCATTCGTCGTAGGGTTGATTTGAAAGTTCAGATATATAAATCTTGACCCTATTTAAAGCAAGGGGATCGTCATTCTTCATGACGATCCCTCTGTAGAAGGTTATTTCACTTCTTTTAAATTCTTGCCCGATGCCTGATCCACGAATAAACATTACTCATATTTAGGGCATCGATGTAGATACTAATTACTTGTATCCAAGAAGTCTCATACGACGATGCTCAGGAGTAGAAACACTGACGATACCAGACTCAACGATTGCACTAACAGGAATTGTAGCGGTTGCTGAATTGTGTGTGAACACGGTATATGTGTTGTCAGTATTTAGAATAGCCAATTGCTTGTTGTGATAAGCGGTATCGATACGATAAACTGATCCAAAAACATTTACAGTCGAAAGGTAATTATTAAGTGTTGTCAGAGCATCAAATGTGATACCTTCAGCATTGCTGGACAACGAGATTGTGTTTACGCCACTACCAGATAGAACGGCATTTGTAGGAACTGGATTTCCAATCTTTTCTGCGGATAGAAGATTTGTATTAAAGGTATAAAGAGCCATGATATTATTTAGTGTTTTGTATTTAAAAATTATCAATAACGCTCGGCTAATGATGTATCAAAAATACGAATTGCTTGTTCTTGTATTTTATCAATAAGTTCATCCAATAATTAAATTACAAACACCATTCAACTAAATAATACTATGACCAAAACAGATCAAGATAATTTGACTTCTATATACATAGAAAGTTTTGACAATGGAAATGAATCTCGTCGGAACATTTCACACGAAGATGATTTACTTGTCAGGGAACTTATTAAATTAAATCGCATTATAGATGCATTACCATTTAAAATCAAAAACTCTATTTTTATGTCAGGGAGTAGAGATCTTCGTGGAGAAGTCGAGGCGTTTAAAGAATTACTCCAAGCTATAGGTCAATTACAAATGGTGCTCAACAAAGTATCTTGGAATTATTTATATAATCCTGATAATAAAGATGGTTAAATCCTTTCGCTGATTGCTTTACCTTTATCACACCCATAATGAACTTATGGGTGTGTTTTTATATACGCCATTTGAAACATAAATTGTCAATAACGCTCGGTTAAGGTTGTATCAAAAGCATAAATTGTGTATCATGCAAAGTTACGATCATTCACTAACAGAAGAAGAAATCATGAAACGCGAAAGTATTTCAGGATATGGGATTGTGGATCGAAATTATATGAAATGATATTTTAAAATTTGATAAAAAAAGAACCCAGAGGTTCTTCGGCACCTCTGGGTTTAATTGAATTGTTGGATTTACTTTGATCCTGTCGAAATATCTTATAGATATGTCGAAACAGTTCCAGGAGTAAACGCAGCACCAAGATTCTTAACAATGATCAGGTGGTAGTACAAGTTAGCACCGAAGATGTTGTTCACGATTCCGTAACGGGTCATGAGACCTACACGGGGAGCAAAATCGTTCGGACCAATTGTTCTTTGAACCATGATCGGAATGTAAGGACAATAGATGATACCAGTGTCATAGTATTCAGAACCTTTGTATCCAAGCAACGCATACTCAATACCGTTACCGCTGTTAGGACGGTTAGTGTAGTAGTTAGGGTTGTAGAGATTTTGGTTTTGAATTTCTGTTCTGGTGTCACGATAAACGGTGAAGCGGCTTCCCACTGTACCAACCTTAGCGATACCAACACCAGCTGTGTTAACGTTGCCAACGATTTCAAAGGTCTTGAAGTCAGGCAACATCTCAAGGATGGTGCAAACGCGAGGAGTTGCAATAATGAAGTTAGCAGCACCACGGCGGTTACGAACCGCCATACGTCCAGCTTCAATAAGCAATTTTTGGTAGAATGTGATGTTACGCTCTGCGGTCCAACGACCATCAGCACTTACAGGACTCCACAAAGAGTATCCAGCACCCAGACCGCCGTTCATTGCGGATTGGATCATGCGGATAACAACTTCACGGTCGATTTCGGCTTGGATCTCATACGACATTGCGTTCGTAAGTTCACCATCGATATCGATGTTCTGCATGTTTTTCAAGTCTTGTTCCAGTTCAACAGACCAGCGTGTAGCAAGTCTGCGTGTTCCAGCTTCAACCGAGGTTTTCTCGAACTTCATCTCGATCTGAGGGATTTTACCTGTCAGTTCGTAGTTAGAAAGAAGTTCTGCGATACCACGATCTTCGTCTGCAAACAACCACTCTGAGTTACCAGAGAGTGCGGAGGAAGAAGTACCTGTAAAACGAGTATCCAAAAGTTGATAGCCAAGTTCTGAGTTAGGAAGTGCGCCAGTACCCGAAAGAGTAGGTGCGAAGCTTCCTGCACGAGAACCAGTGCCGCCACCGCTAGTTTTACCGTCGATGCTGTTGTCGCTAAGAGTATCATTTTGATACGCATAACGCAGCGCGAAAGCAAGACCAACAGGACCGCCCATTGGCTGAACACCCACGATTTCGTGAGAGATCAACTCAGGGAAAGTGCGTCGAATCATAGGAATCAAAATCTTCGGAAGACGACTGTCACCGCTGGCATAACCATCGGAGTTAGGAATAGTTCCTGGACCACCAGCAGCGGTAGCACCAAAAATTCCTCCAGTGTTGTTCGTCTCTTGAAGACACCATTTCTCTTGGTTCTCAAGGAGCATAGCAGTCGTTCTGTAAGTATGTTCGTCCTTAATCGCTGGAATTGCAGCACTGCTGTAATCCAGAACTTTAGACCACTTCTTTACAAGAGCGTCTGTACGGCTTTCATTGATTTGTGAGTTTGGGTTCATATGTGACGTATTCTCTGTTCTATATTCAGGTCATTGCTGACCTCATTGTTCTTGGTGGAAATTTATCTAACACCAAATGTACGATTCAATTCTTGAATGTACGGATCGGTAGTGTCGAACTTATTTAGTGTTTGTTGTTTAATTTCTGTTGATTCTTGAATAAAATCTAGGTTGCTAGATTTTTTCTTAGCTTCTTCAGTAATATTTTTAACTTGCTCTTTTGTTTTTTTATCAAACAATTTAGAAACATAGTCAAAATTCTCTGTTACAAAATCGTAGCTCTTGTCTTTAAGAGTCTTACGAATGAAATTCTTCTTGTCATCGGACATGTCAGAAATTTTTTCTTCAATTAGTGCATTGATTCTGATGTTATTGAAATTCTTCTCAAGCAATTGATATTGTTTCTTGAGTTTTTGATTTTCTTCAACCAGACTATCAAGTTGTTGTTTGCCATCGAGCACAGCAGCTTGAACGGATTCTTTCATCATTACAGAGTCAACTGCCAATACTTTGCGAAGATTGGATAGTACATTCATCGCAGTTGTATTTTTAACAGCACTTTGCAGATCGGATTGTGATACGGATTCTTCCAAGAATGCATCCAAATATGCACTGATAGCACCAACTACTTGCTTCTTGTATTGAGCAGCATCTTCATTCAAGACTCTCTCATATTTTTTAGCAACTTGAAGCAATTTCTGAGTGCGATCTTTATCCAATGCAACCACAACTTGTTTCATTTTTGAGGTGTGGTTTTCATCGATAGTGGTCAACAGGTGTTGAAGCTTCTCTGCATATTCTGCATCTTGCTTCAACAGAGCCGCTTCTTCTGCAAGAGCAACTTTGTCATCGAATGCTTTTTGAATGGCGTTCATGGATTCTTCTCCAAGAATTCCCGCAACATCTTCGTTTAATAGATTTTTTACTTTCATAAATTAAAATAGTGGTGTTGACAATTCGCCTTCGATACGCTGTTGCATTTTGGAAGTTAATATGTCTGTTAAATATTTATCTGCTTCGCTATACTTTTTTTCTAAAACGCAATTAATAAATGAAGAAATCAAAGTATTTTCATTCATTTGTTTCTTTTTCTTAGGTTTTTTGCCAGTCGGAACACAATTGTCGACAGTCTTACCACCTTTTTTCTTCGTTCCAGCTTTTTTATAACCTTCCCAACAAGCCTTGCCATCAACGTTTTTTTGTTTTTCTTCGTTATCTTCTTCAGATTTAGCGAATGGTTTTTTGCGAGCCTTTAGCTTAGCTGTTTTTGCAGCAGCTTTCATTGGCTCTTTTTTATTTCCATCTTTATCCAAATCTGCGAAATCAGGTTTGTGTTTGCTCATGATTCTTATTTAGCTAAGGGAGTTGATAAATTTAATGATTTGCTCTTTAAGAAAAGCCTCTGTGTTATTCTTCGGCAATCTTGATATACCAGCTTGAAAAGTTTCATAGATTTCTTCGAACGATCCATCCGATGCCAATACCCATTCTTTGGATTCCAAAATACCATTCACAAATGCTTTTGGAAATGATGGATCTGCCACAGCATCAACAGCGACCAATCGCATATTTTTAACACGGCTGTGTGTGCTTTCTTCTTGCAATGATCCAAGTGCTCTGGTGGACATGCCAACTTTCACACCATCATTGATGAGTGCGCGTAGAATCATGCCCATAGGAGTGGAAAGAACTTTTGCTTTACCAAAAAATGCATTATCAACTTCGTAAAGCTCAGTGACCAAATGGCAAGCACGTTCAAGGTCAACGTCTGGTTTTGCTGGGTGATTGAGTTCTCCCATTGCGCGACCTGGTTTTACCATTTCTTCAATGTATCGGTTAACTTCTAATCTTGTATCATCCAGATCATACAATCTGCGGTTTTTGTTGATTTGATTGCATCCAATGAAAGGACCTTTGACATACAATGCACTTCCTTTTTTCAGGTTGTCTTGTTCTTCAACGATTTCATATCGGTCGAACACTTCTGGGTTCTCTGAGATTAGTTTTAGTTTTAACGCCATAGTAATATTTACTATTTACTAACTACGTTTTATGATTATTCAGTTTTGTAATAACAAAGATTTCGCATGTGTGTTATCAGCGAGTAAATAAGTGTATGCCGAAGATTTCATCATTATCAGCTTCCGCACCATTATCAGGTGCAGAATTGATTCCAATTGTTCAAAATGGAGTGACTGTTCGTACTTCTCTGAGCACGGTTAATTCTTATCTTTCTTCAACTTATATTCCTAGCCCATCAAGTATTGCTCCTTCTACTTCGTATACACTTCCTCTTCCTTCGAACGGCACATATCTTGGTCAAAAAAGAGAATATTTTATCAGACCATCAACATCTGTAAATTTAAATTTTAATGCTTCGATTAAAATACCAAGTGATTCGGGATTAACTCTTCCCAAAGCACTAACAGCAAACGAGTTGTATATCGTTGTATTACGTTGGAACGGAACAGCATGGATGCTGGTATCGTTGGTTGGTGGGTATGCATAACAATTAAAATATTATGGATCTTTATTATAACAATGCTACGGTAGACGGTCAATGGGATACTATTGGCAATTGGTGGCTCGATAGTATTTACACTCTTCCTGCTAGCAGTTATGGATTACCGCAAGCTGGTGACAATGTATATATTGATAGTGACTTGTCAACAGGACCGTCTACGCCAGTAGTGCTTGCGGATATAATTTGCGGTTCTATAAATGTTGTAACTAGTTTTGCTGTCGACTTAGGAAATGCTACTACTAACAGTAGTTATGAATTTTATAATGATGTTGTTCACATTGGAAGCAGTGTATTCGGGTCGTATTATTTCTATGGAAATTCTATAAATTCAGGAACTGTAGATTCTAATAATACGAGCAGTGGTTTTTTTGATAATAGTCTAAATACAGGAACAGCGAATAATGATACATCGTTTTCAAATAATTCACAAAATACTGGAACATGTAATAATAATGCATCTTTTGCAGATTCATCTTATAATACTGGAACTGTTGTAGAGGATGCGACCTTCAATACATTTACTGATCTAGGTAGTGGGGCTTATGAAGATACACTTGGATATGGTATTGGTACAGTGAACGGCATTGTAGCTGGTAGTGGATCACAGCTATATTCAATTCAATACATTAGTAATAATATGACAGGTGAGATTGTTGCCACGACTTATCCCTTTGGAGTGGAATTTACTAACTCTACGACGAATAATGGAACAATAGACATAGGAGGTGTTAGTCAGTTTATCGATACTAGCATCAATCAAGATGATGTAGTAGGTGATGCAGCGTTTTCGGATGGTAGCTACAATGATACAACTGGCTCTGTTGGTGGCAACGCAACTTTTAGTGGTACAAGCTACAATATTGGTACTGTAACTGGAAATGCAACTTTCAATTACGCGGGAGTCGTTAATGGAATTGCTGATGATACCACTGGATACTCAAGCGGTATTGTAGATGGTGTGGTATATGGTGCTGGTAGTGCAGTAATCACTACTTGGAGATTTAGTGGCGATCTTTTAAACACCGCAGTTTGCAGCGGTAATGCGATTTTTACTGGTAATAGCACCTACGGCAATTCGGGAGTTGTAGAAGGAGATGCGAGTTTTTATAACGGTAGTGGTAATTTTGGAACAGTGGAAGGTACCACATACATATATAACGATAGTAGGAATACAGGAACAGTACAAGATATAGTATACAAAAGTGTTGAATCAGCGAAACTCGCTATTCAAAATGGAGATACAGGGACAGTAAACGGAACAGTGTCTTTCCCCTTTGCTGATATTCTAGGAACAGGTCTTCAATAACAACTAAATAAAATTATGCCAATTACAACAGAAACAGTAACCGTCTCAGCTTTTAATAAGATGTGGATAAGTTCTACACTCATCAATTTGAAGGGTAGTGGCGGTATATTCACAAGATTGCAACCATATGATGGGAAATATCTCCTTTCTAAAACTTCATCGACATCTATACGTAACTTATCAGCAGTTAGAGTATCTGATACATCTTTGGATACAGTTTTGACTAACCTCGAAACTGAATGTAGACGACAAGCAAATGAACCTACAGCAGAGTTGGAAACGGTTGCAGTAACAGCACCGAGTCCTACATTACCTGTAGTAGCTTCTATTATTTTCAAAGATAAGCCAGTGCATCGTATACATGATTGTTTCAAGCTCGCATCCACGGACACTACATTCGGAGCAGTATTTTATGCTGCGATGGCAAAGATTTCTGAAAAAGCTGGATATACATTCACGCCTTGATTTTAAATTAAAATAAAAAAAAGGAGAAGGGGTGATCCTTCTCCTTTTTTTATTATTCTGTTGGCTCAGACATATCTGGCAATGGAGGCTCGATAATAGGCTCTTCAATCTGTGGCAACAATGCCATAAACTCTTCATATGACAATTCCTGGACATCAGGAAATTCTCCCTGTCCAATTGCTTCAAGCAGTCTCAATGACCACAATGCTGTATATGCTTTTCTACCATCAACAAGATCTGTCAAAGATGCTGTTTCAGGGAATCTCAAAGCTCTCAATCGTGTGTGTTCTGTATCATCCCACCCACAAGCAAGTGTCTTTACTGTCAGTAGACCATCTGTAGCCTCTTCACCATACTGTTCATTGATAGTCGGCAATTGAGCAACTAGAGTGTCAGGAAAAGCGAATGTTTTAAATTCTGTTGAGTATTTCATAATCTTATTTTAGTCTGTTGTTTGGATATGTCAATATGGTAAATTTAGACCTGTGCCTATAGTCTGTCTGAATAGTTGTCTAACTAAATTAGAAGTATTCAGTCCTAATGTTGTTCTAAATATTACAGCAAATGCTGCTGTGTCTGCTCTGCTTGCTGTCGTATTATATGTATTGAATAAGAAGCTATCTGTACCGTCAACACTATATGGTAAATTGCCTGTGCCAATTTGAACATTAGAGCTAGTAGTATTCTGCTGAACTAGATAGTTTCCATTAGCAGGGTCGTATATATTATCTGTTTGACCCATAAAATAATTATAGCCTGATGGGGTGGGAAGTCCACTAATTCTAGCGAGTCTAGATCCATCTCCAACCGTAAGACCCATACTTCTGATCAGAGTTTGTCCATTAGACTGAAATATACCTAGAGATAATTTAGCAGAGAAATCATTTGTTGTTTGAAAGTTATCTAATGTTACCATCAAAGTAAATGGTAAAATATCTGTTGTTTTAAAAACTGCTGCTAGAGAAGCTTGTGTCCAACCTGTTGTTCTTATAGGTATAGATACTCTTTTATAATTTACTACCTGATCGAAAAATATACCAGAACCGTCTGATTGCCATGTTGGACCATTTACCATTGTTCCATTATAAACACCTAATCCACCTAAACTATAAACAGTTGATCCTGTACCAGCATTGTGAATGCTTCTCATAGGATAACAAACCATAGAATTCCACAATCCTAGCTTTTTAATACCTATCACAAACTTATTAATTTGTCTTAGATTTTCAGGTAGTATAGTCTTACCACTACCAGCTTTTACTCTAGCAGCATAAGCAAGTGTATCGTTATCCAATCCGTATGTTCTTGTTTTTGGCATATTATGGTAGGTTTAGATTTTTCCCAACTGTTTGTTTTATCAATCTATAAACTGATCCGAGTAAAACAGCATCTACTCTTCGGCTTAAAATAGATCCACCGATATAATAGTAACCTTTATTAGCTCCCTGTGTGCCGCTATTATTAGCATTGAAAGATAGTCTTATATTGTTTTGTGGGAAATCGTACGGACCTATGAAGGATCGTGTTGTTAGTGTAGAATTATCCTGTCTGAAACAATTATTAGGTATATACGAAGTACCTAGAGATGAAAATCCTACCGAACTTAAACTATAAAAATATGGTGATACTAACGACCCTCTATTAGCAGTACCTGTGTTCATATCTCCAGAAAACCTAAACAAGCCACCCGATGATATTTCGTCTTGTGAAATACCTGTAATTACTCTGTTAGTACTATCAGATAAATTAAATAATGTTCGACCTCCAGATTGAAATAAATCGTACCGAAATATACAACAACCAAAGACAGGTATGTTATATGAGGATACATTTAAAGCTGGTGTTATCATATATTGTGTAGCAGTATCACACAATATATAATCATTTGTCCATACTGGCGAATTTATAAGATTGATGTTTTTTGAATATCCACCAATCCCAATTGCTATATTACCAGTACCAATATTATATTTTGAACCAAATAGATAAAATAAAGATTCCTGAAAAACTCCTAAATCTTTCAACCCGATTACAAAGTTATCAATATCAACAGCATCGGAATTGGCTATGTCAGAAAGACCAGCAGCTAATCTGTATGTATTAACGATATTAAGATATCGCTTTGTATCAACATCAAATGTAAATTTTCTTTCTGTTGGCATATTATGGCAATCCTAATCCTTTCCCAATTGTTGTTTTAATTAAATTGTATACATTTAAGTATTCTGTTGTATTGATGAACCTATTGGATATCATCATAAGACTTATCGTTCCTTGAAAGTAATCCCCTGTTCCTGTCTGTCCATTTCTAGCACCTATACCCATAGTAGGAAAGGTTGTATTTCCAAAAAATGGTAAAGACCTATTACCAATTGATGTAGCAGTGTTAAAACCTGTTGTGAAACCTCCTACTAGACTTGCTCCACCGAAGGAGACATAATTAACGTGCATTTGTGCTGAGTTATAACCTAACAATGTTGCCGCCGCTGAGTCTCCAGTAGAGCTAGTAGGAGATGAGTTAAAAGACAGATAATACCTATCAGCAACACCAGTACCTGTTAAGTAAGAATGATTTTGAACATTGATACGCAGACCTCTTGTAGTGGTAGAAGCACCATCACTACCCAATAACGCCCTACCTGTAGTTGTAAAATCGGGTTGATGTAGACATATCATACTAAATCCTGCTATTACAGGATTGTTCATAAAGTTTGGTATTCTGATATATTGTGAACTTGAAGCAGTAAAATTCATACCAGACAATCCCCATGTTGGGCTATTCTGAGCAAGACCGTCAAACTTACCTATACCACCGAGACTTAACACATTTGATGTACTTCCTAAATTATGCTGACTACGTAAAGGATATGTGATAATATTCTGCCATATATTTAACTGCTTCAATCCTTTTACAAAATTGTCTATATCTGCTACATCAGCAGGAGCTAATTCTCTACCATAGGCATATAATCTTCTCAGATATTGCCTTGTCTCGTTTTGTAAGCCGTATGATTTTGATTGTATCATAATCCAAACCTCCCTCTCAATGCATTAAAATTTTGTTGTATTTCAGCTTGCGTTAATTCTCTATTATATAAATGAACACAAGGGAGATAACCACCAGCATATCTAGGTGCTCCACCATATCCATGTGATATATAGATATCACTAGAATTATCAACACTCCCCAATCTTGCAGGGTCATCATTAGTGCTTGTCGCAAACTGCACACCGTTTCTATAATAAGTAATATAAGGAGATTGATACTGTCGTACAACAAAAGTGTGGTGCTGCCATGTACTAGCCGAAGGGTTAAACGCTATCCTTGCAATTTCTCCTAAAGAAGAATAAACCAGAAACGAAAAATCTCTGTTACCCCATCCTGTAGAAGTCACAGGACCTTTATTTATATGTGATCCTCCTTGAAACAAAGTTGAAGTTGTAAAGGTAAAGAATGAAATAGTAAACGGCGAAGTACCGAAGTTTAAACTAGAACTACTAGGAACTCTCGCATATGTTGTAGTTCCGTCAAAGATGATATTTCCTTTATTTAAAGAGGTAAATTCTACTTTACCAAATAAAGAAGCAGGAGTCTGCTGTATAAGATCCTTCCAAATATTACCACCAGCAGGATAACTACTAGAAACGCCTGAATCTAGCCATAGAACTAAATTGTCATCAATTACTATGGGATTATCTGCTAGAAAACTGCAATCTAGATTTAAATTTTTTCTAGCTATTATGTAATCATTTAATGTTGTTATATTTGTTTGATTGACGATACCTTTAGCTTCACAAGCCTTCAGATACTCTTTCGTCTCTTTCTCTAAATTGTAATATCTTTTTGCCATATATTAGGGTAGTCCGAGGTTTGAGCCGAGGGTTGATTTGTAGAGGTTGTGTAATAGGCTGACGGAAGATCTATTACGTAAAAGTAAAGCGAAAGAACACTCCCTACCGATTTGTGCTACAGTCAAGCTACCAATACGTAAGCCACCTGTTAGGTTAAGAGCACCGAAGTTTCTTGTTGTCTTAGTAGCTCCATTTAAACTAGCGTTACCAGCAGCACCATTAAATTCTACTTGAGATGTAAATCGAGAACTTAGAGAAATGGCACCGACTGTTTGTAGTGTGTTCGATGCTGCTTGTAGTGTTAGCGAATTAGCAACAACATATAATAGTTGATCAGAAGGTGAGTCCCATAACCTTGAAGTTGTAGTATTACTATCTATTCTATGGACAGAGAACAAACACATGGGTTGATTTGATGTAGCAGAAGTAGATATATACTGTCCACCAATAGAAAAATTTATACCATCAACACCCCACGTTGGACTGTTTTGAGCAGTGCCATTAAAACTTCCTAATCCACCCAAGCTATATACGGTCGATCCTGTGCCAGCATTTTGATAACTTCTCAGTGACCAGCAGACCATATCTTTCCACAGATTGAGAGATTTTACTCCTCTTGTAAACCAAAGCACTTCACATCTTCCTAAAGGATTAGTGACTCCTGCTCTAGCAAGATAAGCATCACCATCTGTATCATTGAAACCTAAACTAAACCTAGACCAATCACCAGATCTCTTTAAGCTTTCAACTCTGTCATTGATAGTCTTTACGGTTGATGGAGATACACTGATGCCATTCTCAATCTGAAGACGATTGATATATGCTTTAACTTCATTTTGTATCCCGTAGTATTTCATTATAAGCTTCTTACATACTCCCCACTAAATTGAGGACATACATTTGCATTTGATGATTCGGTAATTACAGTGTCACCTGAACCTTGTATAAGATACATTTCAAAATAGTCAGTTGTCCCATTGGCAGATACAATAGATGTAAATGTGACACCTATACCAGTAGTGTTGTTTGGTATTCTCGAACCTCTTTGAAATTCACTACCATTTCTATATAATGCAAATATAGAAGAACCACCCGTAGGGGTAGCAGAAATAGACAATTGTGCCGAACTATTTAACTGATAATAACCTGGAACGGTTGGTGTAAATCTGCTACTGAGAGTAGAGAAATTGTTATTCAAATTAAAATATGGTGTATCAAAAGTTATTTTAGTCCAGACACCATTTGGAAAAGTGGTCGGTGTACTACCATAAGCAGCAAAAGCTGGTCCGTAAAATGTACTTGATCCTGAAAATGTAATAGGCATAATTAAACTCCTTCCCAAAAAATGTATTGTCCTGACAATCCAGATAGTGTATTAACTGAAACATCTCCTTTGTATCTATCATCAGAGAATTTCTCTCCTCTGCCATCGTATGCTGCTGTTCCAGGGTATAGTATAAAGTTAAACGAGTTTTGGTTACATCCTAGACCGTATTTAACATACAATGGAAGCGTTCCTAGATTTTGACCGAATAGTGTAATTCTATTTGAGTTAGCTGATAGCACCTGTGTACCTGTTCCAGTAAGGGCAGTTCCAAGTGTTGCTCCAGTTAAGAAGTTGGAAACAGAACCATAACCTACATCAAATGTAGTAACACTATCAATATCTTTATCCAAGTCTCCTTGTAGTGCCATTGCTCCTCCTGTCTGAGCATCAATAGTAATAAAGGCATTCGTACCTGTTAAAGCAGGAATAGCAGATATAGAAGTTACAGGTGAGTATGTAGTAGCGTCAAAGTATCTTGCATAAACTGGTGCTGTTAAGTCATCAACAAAAATCTGAAGTCTATCAGTGCTTAACATTGAAGTTGTTGTAGCACTCAGAGTAAGAACATTACCAGTTAGATAACCACCTCTTGTTGGATCAGCAAAGTTATAAATTATAGAATTCCGTGTTACATTGGTGATCAATAAGATCTGATCTAATGTGATATTTGGATAGCTAGTAATCTGCACCCGCCCTATAGGTGATGCAGTGAATGAATATGTTGTTGTTAAGGTCTTCATTATCTATTGTTATTTAATTCGAAATTATCCTACTGCAATAGCCATCGCTATAGCAAATGTTTCAGCAGCGAGCTTTGCTCCATTTGAATATGCATCACCACTAGCACTTAAGTTGCCTGATACTGTAAGTCGTTCGTTAGGAGTAAGAGTTCCGATACCTACATTACCAGAAGTACCAACAATTTTCATCCTCTGGAGATTATTCTGCGTGACAAAAGTTATGTCGCTCACACCGCTTCCTGATGGAACTGTTCGTAATATTAATCCACCTCCAAATTCAGTTTGAGTGAACCCAACAAGCCCGCCATATCCACTACTTTGTGCATTAAGTCCAATATAGTTGATTGCTGTGCTCGAACTGTACTGAACTGGTAAATTAGAATCATTAATTATATTAGGACCAACTCCTAGAGTAACACCTGTTGGTAAGGAAGTTACCCCGATTCCAAGTTTATTTGCACTTAAACTACCTGACACACTTACAGATTTGGTAAATGCGATGCTATCACCAGCATTCAGGTTATTAAGTGCTGCGTTTGCTGCTAGTGAGTTGTTTGTGATTCTTGTTACTGGCATAATGCTATTGAATATATTTGTTTATCTTTGTACTTCTTGACGAACCGCTATCCAATCTAAATAGGCAGCTACAGCAGAATTTGCTTTAGTGGTTACTGTTACAAAAGGCTGTGAACATACAGCAGTATTAGCGACAGATGCATGAGTCACAGTAGTATCTACTAAAGTTGTCCATGTAGAGCTATTCCATGGAGCCGATGCAAAGTATACTTCACATTGTGTTAGTGATAGTGGTTTATAAAATAATCTATATCTGGTACCAGATATGAAATTCCCAGCACTTAAAGAGAGACCAGAAGCCACGGTTAAAGTATTAACTCCCGCACCACCTATATTCGTAGCTTCTAACTGTAATACCCCAGTGTCGAAAATTGCAGCTATCGCATAAGAACCGCCACCTCCATTGAAAGTTTGTCTATACTCACAAGATGTTGCGCTTAAACAAAAACAAGTTTGAACACTTAAATTAAATCGACTAGCTGTTTGTCCGTTCGCACCAGCAGACGGACCCAGATAGATATTGGCAGTATTACCTAATGTAGCGCCAGTTGTTAATGAAATAGCTCCCCAGTAATTTGCAACTGTTGGACCACCAGCAGTATAATAAGCTACGGTACCGCTATTACTAATCCATCTATGTGTACCAAATCGAGAGTCTACAGTAGTAGGAAAATCATCAAAAATTTCTGCGTAAGGTATTACTTCATTCTTATAAACAAATCGATTGCTAAGTTTGGTAAGAAAATTTTCTCTCGAACTTAAACCAAAATTAAAAGAAGTAGCATCAATTGATAATGCATTAGTAAGAGTAGAATTAGATAGCGTTGAACTTGCTAATACCCCACTATTAATTGTTGGTGTTGTTAGAGTAAGATTAGGGGTTAACTTAGCACTCGTTACACTACCATCACTTGGAATTAACTCCCCTACTTGTATTGTATTTGTCGGTGCTACTACAACTGCTTTTGCTCCACTTGCCAATGGATCAGTAAATGTAATAATTCCGTTATTTACCGTATAGTCAACACTTGGCTCCTGAAGAGCACCATCGATAGCTACAATAAGTGCTGATGGATTGGTTAAATTATCAGCCCCAGAAAGTGTGAACGATGACAGAACACCATTACCAGTAAGTGTAGTTCTCACTGGATTAACTACAGTAGCTACTCTATTACCATTTGAATAGATATCACCAGCAGACAAATTTCCAGCACTGACTGTTCCATTGATAGTAACATCACCAGTAACATTGAAACCTGATAGTTCGTATTGCTTAATATCAATTACTGTGATATTAGCAGAGAGAGCATCAATATGATTTGTGAAGATTCTGTCAGCAGAAAGAGAACTAATCGAAAGTGTTTTGGTATTACGCCAGACACCGCTCAAAGCATCATATGATAGAACATCGCCACCAGATAGGTTGGTAATTCTTACATTGTGAAGTTCATCAATCTCATATCCATTATCAACCTTAACAAAGATCTTACCTTCGTTTTGATGAGCATAGACAACAAACCCGACAATGACTGTATGATTAGGAGCGACTGGTTTAATGTTTGTAAGCTTACCAGCAGTGAATGGTGATAGATATAGAACATCACCATCGATCCATGTTTCACCTTGAAGGCTACCAGTAGTGTTAATTTTACGAACAAGACCGCTTGTTGTAACGAAGCCTTCTTCATTTCTTACAATAGTTTCTGTTACCAGTCCAAGTGTATCAACACTATTCGGGTCATTATTTGCTTGTGCTAATACAACTGCTAGTCTCTGACCTTGAGCACCTCCTTCAGCAGTAGATCTAATTCTTACTACCTTATATTCCGATTCTAGTAAATCTGAGGCAGTTTTATTAACAACTCTAGCAACGGACTCCTGACCGATTTGAAGGGTAACGCTACCACCTTTAAGTCCAAGATCGAGAGTGCCATCAGTATCATTCCATGTAAGTCTTCCAGGTCTTGATGATAGGGCAGTGTTTGTAGTGAACTGTATACTTTCAACATTCAAGTCCCCACCTGTAACACTACCACCACTTAAAGCTGTGATTGAACCATTTACAATCAAGTTGCCGTTCATGGTTCCACCATCAGCAAATTGTTGGGCTACGGTCCCCCCGCCCCCGCCATAATATGTCGTGAATTTTTTCAAATTCACAATAGCGTTTGAAATCTTGGAATCAAGATCTTTCAACAAATCACTTTTCAGTGTTGTAATATCAAGTTTTTCTTGTTTTGTTTTACTTTCAATTACATACTCAACGGCAGCATTTTGTTTGATTGTTGCAATTTCTTGTAACAATAAATTTCTACTCTCCGCTATAATTCCAAGTAAATGTTCGCGAGTAGCGTCATCTAAAGTATCAATCTTTTCATTTATCGATTGTATATTATTTGAAAAATGACTCTCAATTTCGGTTACACTTTCTGAAATTTTTTGATCAATTACATGCTCCGCTACAATTTGACTTGCAACATTTTGAATTTTATTATTCAGTTCAATATTCGCCTGAATGAGCATCTGCGAATTGTTGCTGAAGATTTGATTTAGTTCATTCCAATCTTCAACACCGACCTTTTCATTTACTTGAGATGCAACTTCTTCTGATAATTCTTGAAACGTTTCAACTAATTCGGTTTTTGTTGTGTCAATGAAACTTTGAAGCTTCGGTTTATATTGATCCTCCAACACCACATCAATATATTTGCTAATAGTGTCGTTGTAAATTTTAGTATATTGATCGAATTGACGATTGATTTTTTCATCAAATTCATTAATAGCGGTCGCTAATTTTCGATCAAGAGTCGTTGTTATGTCTTTTCTTGAATCAACATTTGAATTTGTCAGTTCTGATTTGATTTCATTTGTGATTTTTACAAATTCTTCAATCAAATCAGCTTTCGCTGATTTTAAAAGTGCATCGGCGCTACCATTATCATTTTCATTCAATGATTTCAGTTTTTTCAACTGCTTATTGGTATATTCTTGAATGGATTTTCTTGCGTTTTCTTGAAGTTTGTCAACAGTTTCTTGCAAATCAGTTGCAATTTTTTCAATTTCAACTGGGTATCTTCCATATTTTATCGGAGATTCTACTTCAAATGATTCTTTGATTGTTTTAGAATCGCCATGTATCAATTCATCAATCTCTTCTTGACTCAATTCAGCAGCGTCTGTGATAACTGGAGCAGGTTTATCAAAAATATCAAGAGATTCTTCTTGAATATTTTCTGCCTCTTGCAGCATATCAAAGTTGGAAATGGATTCGTTGAATATAACTTTAGATTCCCTTCCAACTACAAGATCAAATAGCCGTTCTTCTACATTTCCATCTATTGTGACTGGGATTTTAACGATAGGACACTCGTCATATTTTCCAACTTGCTCAACAACATAAAAATTATCATTTACTTTTACATTGAAAACACCAAAAAATAACTCATGCTTCGATGTAACCACGAGCGAATTTCTAGTTCCTTCGTGATGTATCGTATTTACGCTTTCGTTAAAAACCTGCATTTACAGTATTTAAGTCGGCACCCCTTCATTTCAACTCCTTTTCAGTCAAAATAAGAAACTTCCAACCTCGCTTCTTACAAAAATCATCAGCAGCCTTCCATTTCCCCTCTGAGTTGATAATCCACTGTGTTTGTTCATAGATAATTGTGCTTTTTTTCTTTTTATTACTTGGTTTTGGAGGTTGTGTCTGTGAATATGGTTTGATTTCAACCAAATACTTTACAATTTTATCTCCTTCTTTTATCTCAACATAGTTATCAACATAATATCTATGAACCTGATTATCAATTTTAGATTTATACGGAATCACTATGTTTTCGCTCCCCCATCGAATGACATTTTCATTCAAATCGCAGAATCTAAAAAATTTACATTCCAATCCGCTTCTATAAATCGCAGTTGTACCCATGAATTTTTTAGGATTCGTGGGTTTATAAATGCCTTGTCGAAATCTGGGATCTCTTTTGAGAGGAGGAGCCATATTTGTAAATCAATTATCCAACCAAGAACATAGGTGGCTCGAAGTCGCCGTATCCACCTTCGATGAGCATGGTTTCCAGTGCTTCTTTTTCTTTGACACCTTCTGAAAGAATTGTTTCACCATTGAAACTTCCCCCGCCGACAAGAGTAGCACCCGTAATTTTGGTAAGAATTCTACCCCACATCACCTTTGCCAATGCGGTTGAGTATTCCAACACCCACTTTTCTTTGATAATATCTCGAAGAGGTCTCTCAACATAACAAGATACAACGCCCCAAAATTGAGTATTTTTTGGTTGTGGATACAGTTTCATATACTGAGTGCGTTGATCAAAGTGAATGTCTCGACGGATTGCTAGTAATTTTTCACGAGTGTCAATCCAGTCTTTCATAGTATGCCATGAAAGCAAATCGAATCCGTAATTACCCATAGCATAACTATAATAAGTCTGCTGCGCGAGTGTTTGTTCCAACGTAAACAACGTATTAACACCAGTGTTGCTACCTTCTTCAAAGTCCGTTATAGCAATTACCTTTCGATATTCCATAGAATCATAGTCAAACATATTGTTGAATGACGTTGCGTTGCTTGGAACACACTGTGATGAAATTTTTCTCTGTGGGCTTTTCTTAAACACTGACGAGAGAGATGGACTGAATGCAGTCAATTCTGTGTATGTTGATTCATCTACGATCTGAAACTCAGTGATTCCATTTTCAGATACCGCTGAACTTAATGCGCTGCTAGCAGTGAAATAACTATTTGGAATAGAAGACAAGGAAACATACATCGCGGAAGGAATATCTACATTAAAATCTGGATTAGATCGCCCTGGTTCTGCTAGTTTTTGGCTTATTGTGAATCCAGTATTTGCAACCGTGAACAAATGATCTAGTCGAATTCCTTTATTTGTTTCGTATAATCTACTATCAAAAATCAAATATTCACGAGTATACCCTGCATATTTTGTATAAAACTCGGTAGCCATTGAGATTGCATCATACAATTGGTCGGGGTGTATCTCCACGTTAATGATGGGATGACCCAACAATCTCATAATTCTGGCTCCCAATTCTTGAAAGCATTCAATCTTTGAACTCAAGTTCGTGGACATAAATGCGGACACTGGGGTAATTTGGCAAAGTTCGCTCATACTTATATTTAACAAGATGCTAAATATAGCTATGTTTACCAATTTAAATAATTGCAAATCGTTTACCCAAGTCGCAACTACCAATCTGACACCACTTAGCTCTTACGAGTGTTCTGAAGTTATTATTTCAAACACCAGCGGACAGGGTCTGTTGATTTCAGATAATAATGATTTTGATGCTACTCATGTATTTCTATTGAGTGCTGGTCAAATGCTCACGTTCAGCGGTGTATCTAACTCCAATCAGTTGAGTGCAAAAACCACTAGCGGAAGCGGTGCTATTTATTACAGAACACAAATGTTCTCAAGTTATCCTCAACGATAATTATTCAGGAGGTTGACCCTCTCCTACGGGAGGGGTTTGATTTGGCTCACCCCCGAAAGGCTCGGGGGTTTCTGCGCCTCCCTCTGCTCCCATTGGCTCTCCTCCTCCGAATTCAGGAGGTAGTGCTGGACCACCTCCACCCGCTCCACCCATGTCGGCTCCTCCTTCTGCTGGCGGCAAACCTCCACCCGCTTGGTCAATCAATTGCTTCTTCCAATCTGGACCCATTGCGGTGATTTGTTGAAGTTCCCATGCAAATTCAGCATCCTTTCTTCTGAATTCTCTGTCTGCTAGAATGTCTTTATCAGTCCATCCAAGATATTTCTTTTTCGCAAGAGTGTCCGATATATTTTGAGTTCCCATAATATCTGCATATGTATCGGTTTTAATTTTAATTTTTTGACTCTCGCGCATTTCGAAGAATGTGCTCGGTGGAGCAAATTCAACTTCGATCATTTGTTCATCAAGATCAAATTTATCATACAAATCACGCAATTTAAGGTGAGTGATAAATCCTTTCTTAATACCAGCTGCAAACTTTTGCTGTTGACGAATGACCATTTTGGCAAACTTCAACTCTTCATTAAGCATCTGAGAGCCATCGGAATATGCACTGTCTTCTTTCAGCCTATTCGTTGGAACTTTCAACGAACGATACAGCTTCTTCAAGAACCAATCCAATACATCGAGATTACCATCGCTTGGTTGACCACCGAATGTCTGGACTGTTGCAGCGTCTTGTCCTTGACGTTTAGCAAACCAATAACTGTCCAACATGGACTGTGGGCTGTATTTTTTTACGATGTCATTTTGATCAGAATCGAATGTTTTTGTAGCCCAATATTGCTGCTGCAATTTTCTCAAATATGCTTCGCTTTGTGGCACTGGCATCTTGCCAACATCGATATTGAACATGAAACGAAGAGGTGCGTGAACCAATCTATGGATAACGACACTGTCTTCGATCATTGAAAGTTGACGATATGGTCGACGGCAATTTTCAATAAATGGAATTACAAAATCTTTTGTTTCATTATACAGTTCATTGTTGATGTATATGATTTGATTTTCTTCAAACGGAATATAATCATACCGATCAATATGCTTTGGATCTTTTTTGGAAAAAACTGGTTTTTTATACAAAAACCCTTTGACCAACATATTTTGAATGTTGCCATATACGGGATCGATGTTTTCAGCAGGAAGATTCTGAACCGCCAAAATACCCTGTCTCGTGTAATCTTGGTGGATGATATTTTCAAAAAACAATTCACCTTCGATCAAAAATTGACGGAAATATCTCCAACCTTTGTTTTTTAAATCAAACAATTCTACGAATTTATTGAATTCTTCCAAAACTGTTTCTTCGTTTTCTGATTTGATATCAGAATTCATTATCGATAATCTTACGATTTGTTTATTTGCATCGGTATTGATACATTCATCGCAAATTTCATCAAGTGCGTCTGCTACTTCGGAGAAAGATGCAACAGTTCTGTAATCTCTCAATCTGCCAGGTTTGTCTTCAGACACCTTTGCATACATAACATCACCAAACGATGCATCTCCGTGCATCAGTGCGTATGGTGTATTATTGTAGTCACTGCTCAGAGCAACCGAGTTTTTAGCAACCGCTTCCGCTCGACGCATTCCAATTCTTTCAAAATACTTATATTTTGTATTTTTTGTTTCATCCGCATCCAGCAAATTGTATGCATATGGCGATTTTGATCTAATAAATGATGCCATAGATCGATCAAATGTTGATGCGCGACCGTCATTTGAAATGTAAGATCTATTAGAATTTGGGGTGCTTGAGCTGTCCGAACCTGCCATGTTTTTATTTAGTTATCAAAATGTTTACGTATTGGATTAATGTATTTAGGGGTCAGTGACCGAAAAAGCAATAGGAGTAGCTGCCCATCCTGCACTATTTGACGTTATAATTGTAAACATTCCGCTCCCTGACAATTGATTTTCGGGTATTGTAATATTTGCAATGTTATCCGAAGTCACAGATATATAAGAATCTGGTAGTTTGTAAGCTGATATGACAGGTGATGTTGCTGTCGATACCATACTATAACCCGTAAAGAAATTAGAAATATTTGCACTCAAATACCATGAATTTGAGTAATCAAATCGTTTTCCAAGAAGCAAAAATGCGTTTTCTAAAGAAGTTTTAAGAGATGGTGTCTCTCTAAGTAAAACACTCGACGATGAATTTAAGAAATATACATTTGTGAATACTGGTTGAGCGGATACTGACACTGTTTCTCTTTGTGGATTATTTGCAGAAAGACTTCTATAAGAATCATATGACAATATTCTAGCTCTCAAATCAGTGCTTATAAAGTTGGAGTCAACCTTGTAAATAGTACCTTGTGGTGTCGTGGTCGCTGGAAATAACCATCCTTTGATGGTGAATGATGTATCACCCGTAATTCTATACTTATCATCCTTCGACATGGTTGAAGGAGTTGAATATGAAACAGAGCCGCTCCATTCAATCTGAACTCTCACTTCATCTACAAAATTTAAACCAAATGATGTTGGAATTTTCCAAGATACTACAATATAAGGATTGCATTGAGTCGCAAAATTTTGAGTAATTTGATCTATATCTTCCTTGTATTTTGCAATAATCGACACTTTGACATCCATTGTCACTGGTATTGGAGTTTGCACTCGCCCCTGTTGATTATTTGTATTAACCAGTGGTCGATAAATGATTTGATTTTTATGCATCACTCTCGTGGAATCACGAGCCAATCCTGTTTGCTCAATCGTCACAACAGGCAATGTGAGGCTTTTTTCTTTATTTACAATATCATGCAACACCCTTTGTTTCGGTCCATGGACATAGCGAACGTCTACTTTTGAGACAGGTGTGTTGCTATTAAAATCAAAGCGATTCACAAAGGCATCATCAAACGCCGATGTGAATAGCATCAAAAGTTCGCTTTGTTCTTTGTGGTATGAGTATTCTAGCACATAAGTATTTAGCTACTCATACCACAGTGGAATCTGGACTATACAATTCGATCCAAGAAATACTTCGGCAATCTTGATTTATTTCGAGCAATCGCATCATAAATACTACCATCCAAGATATAAGTCTCGCATTCATCAGTCGCTGCCCGAACACCCCTACCGCAAGCCTGAACCAAAGTGCATAGCATTTTGTTGCTATACCATGTAGAGTCCATGCGCATCATTTTCTCAACCCTTGGATCTTTTGTTGGCATCCACGGTGCTTTCAGCAGAATTTGAAACTCAGCCAGATCACCTTTCAGGTCCACGCCGTAGCTCATAGAAGGACTCACTAACACGGTAGGTTCTGTAGATTCAAAGTGTTGTTGTAAAATATCTTCATTTTTAACGCCATCCATTCGACATAGCAATCGATTAGATTTGACTCTGTCTCGAATGTAGTCTGCGATGTATTGCGTGTGGGTATGAATGATTCCTTTTGAGTTGGGGTGAGCACTTAGAATCCCCGCAACCTGATCACACAGTGTGGGAAGCATTTCTTTCAAATTTTTAAAATTTAATTTCTGCTTTGCCAAAATGTAAATCGGGGATTTTTTGGGATCAAATAAGCTTCCAACTTCAATATATTTGTAATCGGTTACGCCAAGATGCTTGCAGAAGTTTGCATGGTCGATAATTGTCGCGCTCAAAAAGATCACGGTGTCCGCATTTCTGAAAAGATAATTACTCAGTTTGTCAATTTTCAAGGGAGTAAACTTCACACCAGTATCGCTATGCTCGATGATGTATTGACTTTCATAATACGTCTGAATCAAAAGCGCAACCTTGTTGATAAGATTTTGCAGCTTGGTATACTCTCCTTTTTTCTTCATGAATGTGCTATCTTTACCCTTCGCATCCTTGAAATATTGAGTATATTCCTCCAATTTGATATTCATGTTCCCGATCATTTGGGTCAACCATTTCAAAACATTTGCTGCTTTTTCTTCACTTGGGAATGGGGGAACCGATGCTCCGATCTTTTGCAAAAATGCAAAGTCGACTTCGCAAGTGAAATGACTGATCAACTGATCCTCCAACTCACTAGCCTCGTCCAAAATCAAAATTTTACGGCGTTGAAGATGCTCGGGCAATGCGAAATACATACTGTAGTTCAACACAGCAAATGCACTTTTGAGCATTTTGTTTCTGTCATTGTAATAATGACAGCGGTTGCATGACCAGCATGTTTTTTTCAATGTGGGACTACTCAAACAAGGCGCAATATCCACGGTCAAATCCTGATCATAATCACATACGTAATTGGATTTGCCCTTCAATGCCTTTGCATTGTCGAAGGTATCTGTGTATTGATCCTGTAGTGATTTTGTAATTGTTAATGCATATACGCCAAAATCTGGCTCCTCGTCTGCATATTCTGGTCCAACTTCGGGAGAAAATAAAGTGTAATCATCGACACGCTGCTTCCATGTGTCGGACGGACCACCTGCATAATTTGCTAAAGTGGGCGCGAAGAATGATTTTCCTGCTCCAGTTGGAGCATTGCAAACGATAAATTTTGTGCCGTTTGCGATTGCTTGTTCGATTCCTCTCAGAATGATTTTCTGAGATTCGCTTGGTTGATATGCATCTGGGAAGTTGAGTAACATTGACATCACTAGATTCTACTCCGATGGTAGAAAAAGTCAACTTTTTTTTTTCAACAATTCACCGAGGCACGATCCACAGGTATTTATTGTGTAGTTTGGATGCTTTGGTTTTGTCGCAGAGTACCAATTTATAATACGCCAAATCTCCAGGTGGACAAAATGCACTCAAGCAATAATCAAACATAATCCCTTCATTTGATTCAACAGTGCGATATGGATACGGTAATTCGTATTCTTTCACCCCTGTGCAATTTTCTAATTTAAATTTAATGAAAAATTGCTTGGTGTTGAAAATAGTCACAACTCCGCTTTTGATTGTTTTCCCATCAATTACAAAATCGACAGATTTTAAAATTACATTTTTTAATTTATCTTCCAGTTCTTCCATAATTGTCAAAAGTTAAGGGGTGTCCATGAATGTCATTTTTTGTTCCGCTGACATAGGATATAATACTTCCTTGTAATATTTCCAAAATCGATTGTCTGCTGGTATTGTCTGAATCAAAAAGCATTGATCCATACTCACATTCCTGTATTCCTGCATGAAAATATCCCACACCACGACAATATTGTGTTTTACTTCATCGATTCGACGTGTTGTTTTTGGATAATGAAAATTAAGAGACAACCGTCCGTCTACACTATTCAACAAAGAATCATTCAATGAACAAAGCATTCGTCTAAATTCTGGGCGATTTGGAGCACGTTCGGGACGACGACGAAGAAAAACAATCTCACAGACATTATTCAATGCCAAGTTTTTCATCTCTTGTCTGCTGACAAGTCGTCGAACTGGTTGTTGTTTGTTTTCAAATGGGCTGATATTAGCCCAAGTTTTTTTAGCCAACTCCCATGCTCGCTTAACACTTGCGCTAAAACCGCCCGTGAATTTAGACAGATCCATATAAATCAACTAACGGCTAATTTACAAATACCAAAGATTCGCTGCTCATTGATGAACAGACCTTTTTTCACTTTGCCATGACCTTCAATATTCAAGTTGGTCACAGGAATACCCATGTTATTTGGGAATACGACAATGTCTCCTAGTTTAGCGTATTGTACTCGTGCGCCCACAAGAATGACTTTACCTTTGCGCCATGCGTTATGGATCTGATTCACAGGAACAGCAATCCCGCCGCGCATGATGTATTCCGCTCCATCTTCACTGCCGTGTAGGTCAGCATATTCGACTAGAATGACATCATCCAAAACGGTGGATAATACATAATCATCCATTCCAAAATCAGTGGGAAGGGATTTATCGGATAGATCAAGATGTGATTTTTGTGTTTTAAGAATATCAATAGATTCTGCCATACTACTGTTTAGTAGTAGCAGATGCTTTTGTCAATAGTTCCCATTCACGTTTTGAATAAAATTCAGGTATAATTTGCTCTTCTTTATCTTTTTTTTCTTTAACCTGATTTCTCTTCACATATGAGATTTTTTCTCGTTTTTGTGTGATGATTAGATTCTCAAAAAGACGAAATGTATCTTCTTGAGAATCAAACAATCTGCCATATTTATTCAATGTCTGATTGATATATTTTGTAAATGCCCCCTTCTTAGTAAAGGAATAATACCGAGATATCATGTATGGAGAAAACCCATCCAACAACTCTGGATCGATTTCAGGTTTTCTTTTTTCAAACAATAGATAATTTATGGTATCAAACATATTACGAAGTTCTGACAATGGTCATTTCTGGTCTATAAAAATCCGAACAATCTTTACCAATGAGCCATACATCAGGTACAATGATTTCTTTTTTGTCAACGCCCAATAAGCTAGCCCACCATGAGAATGAGGAATTACTACAAATCAGTTTATCATACTGCGCCATCAATGCAAGATCTTCAAGCTCTGTTGTTCCAGTTATGATATTCAGATTTCGATGTTTAAATTCATTTCTAACATAATCTGGGGAATCCGTATATACATCGACATATTTTGGATTGAAACGAGCGAACTGTTTTTCAAAATATTCTGTATTACAAACATAGTGAATGTGCGCATGTTTTAGATAATCCCCTCTGCGAATGTGAAAAGCAACCTTATCCATAATAGGAGTGACTGCTGGTAATTCAAGAAGTTTGATAAATTCATCCTTACAATCTTCAAAGTATTTTAAAGATTGAAAATATCCAGACAATACGACATCTCCTTCGATATAAGGCAACTCGTCATAGTTTGGTCTTTTTTCAGAAATGACAGTAGGGTTTGAAGTGACACTTCCGAATTTAAAATTCTTGAAAATGTTGGATTTGTACATGGATGGGTGGTTTCCTTGACCAGCGCCCCAGTTCAAATCATTCACAATCAGATTTTTACCATGTCTTCTGGCATATGCATACCCAGCGGCAATGATAAAAATTTGATTACCAAGACCACCTATAACATTTACATAACAATTACTCTTTTGATTTGACATAAAGCGCGTCCCCCCATCCACATCCAGTGTCTACTTCTTCTATTTTTTTAAATCCCTTCTCAAATAAAAATTCATCAATTTCAGATATTTGAGAACAACCAGCATACATTTCTCGATAGTTCACTTCAGTGAATACTGCATCGATATTCTCCCAGTTTGTCAATCCTTTCATCGCCATTAATTCAGCTCCTTGAATATCTAAATTTAAAATATTCACATCACTAGAATTTATTTTGTATTTTTTGAAAATATCATCCATGGAAATAGTAACCACATCAATTGTTCTTATATTACAAATGGCTGGGTATATGGCAGCATGATCTTTCAACTGAAGAATAGATGATGATTCTGAATTGTTTGTAATATTCAATGTGACAACAGTATCAGATACATCTGATGCAGCAGCATTTATTATAATTACATGTGGGTCAGATATTTGCAATCTGCAATATTGACATAAATCGGAATTCGCTTCTACGAATACGATTGGGTTAAGATTAAACCTTGCATAAATTGAATATTCTTCTGCTTTATGCATACCTAAATGTATTACTCCACGAGGTGTAATACCGTGTTCCAATATTTTATCAAATTCAATTAACATATTAAAATCCTTTCAAGAATGATGCCCATTCATCTTTATATAGTTCAAACGCAAGTCCATTATCTGGTTTATATGGTTTATATCTTAATTTAAGTCCGCATTCGGATAAAAGTTTATCACTCTTTTTAGAATTCAACTGTCTATCGCATGTAGCCATATTCTCCCATGTATTTTTTCCACCCTTGCTAGTAGGAATAACGTGATCGATACTCAATTCATGTTTTTGAAGTTTTTTACCAGTATAAACGCAAGTGTAGTTATCTCTTTTATAGATATTTGCTTTAGTTGGAAATTGAACTTTATTGAATATGATTTTGGAAAATTTAGATGTAATTACGACCTGTGGAATTCTTACTGCACCCCTTGTAGTTTGCAAAAAGTTATCATATGGTCGAATTGGAAGAGACAGCCATTCATCAACATCAGTGATAGCTGTGAATGATTCAATACTATCAAACATCACATTACCATCTTCATCCAATTCGTAATTGATATCCAATGGATAAACTGTTCCTGAAAAAATGTTACCAAATGTCTTCTCCAATTCTCCAACAGCAATTGGGAAATAGTATTTATTCAGAACCAAAATTTTGTTATCCTTGATCATAAAACTGTGTGTTTTGACAAGAGTAACACAGTTTTAAAAGATGTCAAGCGTTATTTTTGGTATTGGTACATTCCATCCATTTCAATGATACGACTTTCAATACCACCAAGATCCATGTAGCTGTAATTGTGCATGTGACCACAGAAATGCTGACGAGGGGAACAGGCATAAATCAAAACATCAAGATCGTTGCGTTCTTTTACCAATTCATCCCACAGCAATGGATCGTTAGCACAATACCATTCGATTCTGTCTTTTCCAGTTGGACCATTCCATGTAGGGACTGTGTGTGTCACCAACACATCGCATTTCACAGCTTTATTCAAATCCAATACAAATGGCTCATCCACCCAGTAATCCCAGTCTAGCACTCTTCTGCATCGATCTACGCTGATCGCTCCTCCTACAAACTGCCACGTCTCTCCGTTCACATTAGCCACTGTGTAGTCATCTAATAATTTAAAATGAGATAGATCGACTCTACTATCACCTTTAAAATACAGTGGATTACTATGATTTCCACGTATACTATAATACGTGCAGTCCAAATCTTTGAACCACGTATTCAATCTTTCAAAATCCTCTTTAGTTTTGATATAGGGAAAACCTTCACCACCATCACCAACGTGTACCAAAACAGAACCTTGTAAATTCTTGTCTTTAATCTGATTTACAAGATTAAAGTAATTTCCATGGTGATCGCCAAGAATTAAGATGTTGTTATTTTCTATTTCCATTGAAATAATAAGCTAAATTGTTATTATAATCTGGACTATCTGTGCGTATAGCATTTTCATGATGAAGATGCCAGCATATAGCATCTTCTTCTTTGATGTAACCCACCTTGTTTTGTTTCAATGATCTTGCATAAAAATCTGTATCTTCAAACCCCCATCCAACAAATTGCTCGTCGAATCCTTTCATGTCGACAAATTTGGATTTAGATATTAAATTACATCCACCATGACTGTTTGTAGCAGCGACAGAAAACCCTTCGTTATCTTTGTTGTTGTTCAAATAATCAAAATCGAAAGTGGGGATAAAATTATCGAAATGTGATTTTGCAATATCAATGAATAATCCACTATAAGGATATATGTGATCAACTTCATCAGATTGAATTACAGTTTTTGCAATATGCAGAAATTTCACTGGGATCAAAATATCAACATCGTAAAAACACAAAATATCATATTTCGACATTCCTGCGCCAATATTAAATGAGTGGGATTTTCTAAAGTTGCCATCATTTTTCAACCAATGTAAACGGATATTTGAATGATCTTTGATAATATCAATCACATTCTGATCAAGCTCAGCAGTATCATTGATGATTATAATGTCATCAATTTCCGCTTGAGTTGTCAAATAATTAACTATAGTTTTAAGATTGAATTCCCTGCAATCCGTATCTTTTCTATAGTGAATTATAAAAGATACATCTTTCAAATCTGTTTTCATGCCTGTAATGATTGTTTGATATCAATATCAGAATATTGTAGTGAATCGTTGTTATATGCGTCTAAAACACGGCGACCGTGTGCGTACAACGCTTGGTTTGGGTGTGTTCCTCCAAAATCAACGTCTGTATCTTTTTGTGTTGGGTCGAATTTAAAAATGTGCCATGACATGCCACCATAGTGCTTGAAATATTTCCCTTCAAGATTCACGTCGATTATTTTCATGCCTCGATTGTTCAAATCTTCAAACATCGTAGAACCAATGTCATAAATTCGATTGCTGTTTTTGCTATTTGCAGTCCGAGCAGCATCAAAGAATGGAATCTTAAATTGATTCAAGACAGATAAATCCAAGAAACAATACCACGGTTCAATTCTAGGATATAGCGATTTTCCAGCAACATCTCCTACAATTTTGCCCATGGCTACTGCACCCTCCTGCTTGAAGACTTCAAACGGCTTTTTGAAATCTTGCAAAAACAAAATGTCGGAATCCACCAACAATACATATCTGGTTTTTATTTTTTTAAAAGCCAGATTGACCGCCTCACCGTGTGTTCCACCTGTGAATCTAAAGGAAGGAATATAATCGGGAACAACACAAGACTGGTCTATGCTGGTATCCATTACCAAAATGGTCGGTAAACTGGAGGATGTTTTGATCAAAGATTTCAGCAATCCGTCGATCAAATACGGAGTGTTGAAATTGCAAGTGAGTAACGTCAAATCGTTCATTTCACTAATTTACCACAATTTAGTTGGTTGTCAAGACTTTTATGAAACAATCCTACATCGGTTTATTTATTGTTCAAAATTTCTAAAAATTTAGATGTCCACACTTCAAAATTTTCAATTATATGAGGACAATCTGACATATTTGAAATAAATGTTTCATAATCAATTTGTTCAACATCTTGCATTTTTATTTTTGGAAACTTTTCGTAAATAAATGTTGTCCCAACATCAGGTCTATATGTTAAAAAAGTATTTAATTTAAGAATTTTCCAAAAATGATTAAGAATTTTAAAACCATCCCAACAATATTGGGGAGTCGCTAGTTCAGGAGTTGGATACAAATCATGAAAAAATATCACACCTCCTTCATTAAGGCAATCGATTGAATTGTTATAATCTTTTAACACATTTTCCCAATGATGACCAGCATCAATATAAATTATATCGTATTTTTTATTATTTTGTGCAAAAAATTCATCCGTCAACATTGTAAATGTTGCATCTGGGTTATCCATGTCTACTGATGTTTTGGATTTAAATCCATTAACATTTGTAAAGTTATTTCCAATATTTTCTTGATTGAAAAATCCAAGTTCTAAAAAATCTAAATTAGATTTAATATCTGATGGTAATTGTTTTAATGTATTGTGTAATGCGCTCATATAATTGAATTAAAAAAATTATGGAATAAAGACAATACCAATACCACCCCATTCTGGGTCAGTTTTAAATTCAAGTGTCTTTAGAGTTGGATTTGTTTTTTTCAAATCTTCCCAAAATTCCCCAACGTAACACCCGTGTGCATGATGATAATCAGATATTACAATATCGTGGAATGCAACAGGGGTTCCGCTTTTTAAAAATTCACGCACATTTTGAAAATCTGCTTTCACTCCTTCGTAGGAATGATCGCCATCGATAAATGCAAAATCCCACTCCGTTGATAATACAGATTTTAAAATATCAGGATCGTGACTATCGCCGCCGATGTATTCATAATCCAAACATGGAATGGAAGTGGGATCAAACCTACATGGGATATTATTATCAATCGTTCGCATTTTGTTTGCGAAATTACTTAGATAATAAGTAGAACCTCCATCATAACAACCAATTTCTAATATATTTTTCTTTGTTTCCCATTTGGCAACGGTGTTAGAAATCAACCATTCCCACTCTTCTCTGATCTGTTGAATTTTATATTGTTCCTTTGCGGATTTCCAAATATCATCTCTGTTTACATCTGACATAATCTGATTTAAAGTAATTATTTGAAATGTCAATCTTATCGTCTATATTTTGACACAAGTTCTTTCAACACTGCCCCAACCTCAGAAATATCAACAAATGGTATTTCAACTGGATATAGACCATGTTTTTTGACAAAAACAGCATCCGCTGCCTTCACAATCTCTTTGTGGTTATCTTTTGAAGAGATTGTTGATGTTTTAATGCTCCACGGTTCATCTCCCAGATATTCCCATGATTCATCAATGTCGGCAAAATACCAAAACGAAGGATGCAATCCTGCCTTAATGATGCTGTAGGTATGATCAACGTGTTCACATGCATTGAAATACTCTTCATCAAGCAATCCAACGGTGTCTAAGCATAGTTTAGAATAATACGAGAATGCGCCAACGCAATGTGGATATAGTCCAATTTTAACAGTCCCATAATCAACAATTTTACGGGGTGCTGGTTTGGGTTCGTTTCCGAATGTTTTGTTCATAACCCCGTGTTGAGAAAAATTGAAATGCTGAATACCTGTTACTCTAGCTGCTTCAATGTATTTTTCAAATACATCTGGATGCTTGATAAAGATATCATCCTCAATCAAAAAGAAATGTTCGATGTTGTGCGCTTGTAACTCCCTGAGCGCAATATTTTTGCATTTACCGACACCAAGATTTTCAGTGGTTGTTGTAAATTTAAAGTCAAACCCAAGTTCAATTTTTTCGGGCAGTTTATCACCATCATTGACAATCACCACATGGTCAACAATACCAGCATTGACACACGGTTCCAACGAAAGCAATAACTTTTCCAATAGAATAGGTCGGTCTTTTGTAACAATCCCGACTCCAATTTTTTCTCCGTTTATCATTGGTCTTTTTTGGTTAGGATTGAATCGCGAATTTGCTTCAATGCATCGTCAGATGCCTTTGCATATTCTTGATCTTTGAGCAGTTCTTCCAGCATTTTTAAATTTTCTTCGCTGAAAAGATTGCTATCAGGCTCAACCGCATTTCCTTTATCGTCAATAAATTCACCAATATATGCCATTCTGTCATCGACTGACAAGCCTTCTATTTTTATAATAGCAGGAGTATCTTCTTTTGGATAAAAGATATCGCTTTCCAAATTTTCACAATACTGCTCATACAATTGCTCAAAAATGCTATCGACTTCTCTGATGTGCATTTCATCGGTATCCCGCAAACCGTCATCCACAATTTTAATATGATCGGAATACGGTAGCCAAAAAATAATATCCAAATGCTTCAAGCTTTCGCGTACCAGTGAAATGCTGGCGGCTGTAACTTCATCTGATATTTTCCCATGGGCGTTCGCAGCCAATGTGTATGCGAGATTATCCCAAACACAACGATCATGTATAACCTTTGCACTTTTTGTATATTTTTCATGAGTTTTCATCATCCAGTCCAGAATCAACAATTGAGTCTCTTCCGTTGTGTTGGATGAATGTGTTAGATTGTTTTCCGTAATAATATCACGATATGTTTTATCTGGTGAGAGATACATTGGATACTTGCTCAAAAAAGCTTTCACCAATGTACTCTTGCCTGTGTTTTGGGTTCCCGAAAATGCAATTCTCATATCATTTTATATACCATACTATTCCGATTTGTCAATATCTGAATTAGATGGTGTCCAAGATTCTTCAAATGGTAATGCTGTCCAAGGTGCTGGTTTTATAGGTTCGAGTCCTACAAGTGGTGCTAGTGTATCAGTGCGATTCAATGTTTTGAATTTTTTCACCACAAACTTTACAATTTCGGATCTTACAATATCATCTTCTGTAAATTTAAAAGTTACAATACCTTTTGATTTTGATTCATAATCATCAAACAAATCGTAGACTTTTGCAAATCCGCTGTTTCTGATATCACTTTGGGTTCGGTCTCCACAAAGAACCATGACACTCCCTTCTCCAATTCTTGTAAGGGTGCTGAGAATTTCTTTCTCTGTGTAATTTTGAATCTCATCCGCGATTACAAACGTCTTTCTCCATGAACATCCTCGAATGTAATTCAAAGGCATCGTTTCAATTTTTTTACTTGCATGCAGTGCTGGAATATCTTTTGCGGCAATAAGCTCACTGAGTTTGTCATCCACAATTTGCGTGAAGAAACTCATTTTCTCATCGCTTGTTCCTGGCAAAAATCCCATTGATTTTTGAGCACTTTCGACAACAGAACGAAGATACATGATAGTATCGATTTTGTGCCGTTTCATTTGCAGCAATCCGCAATAGACTGCCAATAATGATTTTGATGTTCCAGCAGGACCTTCCAGCAATACGATTTTTGTTCGTTCATTATTGATCAAATCGATCAATTGATGTTGCTTTTCGGTAAACTTAAACCGTCTTTCTATAAACTCGAAATCAAATGGGATTGTATTTGCTGCCATTACGGTAGCCAATTCATCATATGATTTTCGTTTTGCCTTCGGTGTTTGTCGTTGTTTTTGTGTTGCCATAAATTATTGAACAATCGTACCATCCGTTTGCAGCACCTTAATGACAGTTTTATTTGTATTGTCTATGGTCTGAAATGCGTATAATGGTGTTCCTGTCTGGGTTTTTCCTGCATAATGCACAGAGGTATTTGGAGCAATGCGAAAATTATTACGTTGAAGTGAGCCTATCATCGCACCTAGCTCGCCTTGGCTGGGAGCATTAGGAGCGTTGGATGATGCGGCTGCTGGCTGTTGCTGTTTTTGCCCATGATATTGTCCGATTCTTGTGCGCTGATTTTGTGGAATTCCACGAACAGTATCAATCACATCTTTGCCTTTGTCAAGGACCTTCATTGTATCAGGGAGCGCTTTTCTTGCCAATTCCGCTCCACGTTGAAGCAATGATAGTTTGGGGGCTGCTTGTTGAGCAGGTGCTTCATTCAACATTTGAAGCAATTCCATTTGCGATGAGTTTTTTTCCACTACATTTGCTTCTGTTAAGAATTTGATAATTTCGTTTTGATTCATTTTTTTCATACGCTCACTTCTATTCCTTTCGCTGCTATATTGTTCACCCCAACATCAATCAATGCATCAAGTTCATTTTCGATGAAATCTTTACCGATTAAAACTTTATGTTCATTTGCAGTTCTATTGCCTATGCTGAATTTTACATTTTTAAAAACACGGTCTCCAAATTTCACATTGAATTCCACAACAGGGCGATGCTCTGTGTTACCAGCACCAAGATTGATGTTGATTGTTTCAAGCAAATCTTTCTCCAATGAAATTTTGTTAACAGTCACAAATCTAACCAATTTGTTTTTGGTGTCCATTTCAATATCTTCTCCGTGAAGAACATTGTATGCCCCATTGCCGCTATCCAACTTTGCAGAAATAACACCTAAGCCTTGAATCGTAATATTTTCGATCAAGCCCAATACGTATTTTTCATAAAAGTATGTTTGGAACGGCTCCATTTGATTGATTACAATTCAATATCGTTGAAATCCTCAGAGCCATTCGCAAAGTCAGCTTTTGCACTCAATCTGAAGTACACATCACTGATATAATCAGCGGCTTTTGTTAGTTTTGCAGTCATCCATGGCTCAAATTTAGCAGAATTTCCCATTTCTTCAAGACGATTTGCAAACTCAACAAGTTTTTTCAGTTCTGATTTGACCATGTTTGCATCGAAGTCATCATCGTCATCTCCAAGTTCAACTTCATAAGCTGGTTTCACAGGTTCACTTGTATCAAAATCCATGGAAACATCCACCACATCAACATCATCATCGTGGTCATGGTGCTGTGAATTATCATCCATGTCTGTGAAATCATGGTCCATTTCTAGCGTATAAGCTTCCCAAATATTTTTGATTTCTTCTTTTTTGTGAATCATAAAATTATTTAGTTAATCGCGTCCAGATTATCTCTCAAATCTTCTTCGCCAATTTTAGCTCCGATCAACTTACTCAAAGGAACCAATATCGCGGCTCGTTTGTCTGCGACAGAAGAATCAGCTGCCTTTGCAAGTAAATCATCCAACATAACATCATCTTGGACACTTGGCTTGAATTTTGCAGCAAGCACCATGAGTTCAAGATATTTGTTTTCTGCATCAGAAGTAAATGGCAATTCTTTCGATGGTTGTGGTTCGACCACGGCACTTGGATCGACTGGTGCAGCTGCTGGATCACCTTCCGCTGGAGCCGCCATAGCATCTTGTTCCA
>JACCDG011443171.1_pt1 | contig 48600 bp, 42 predicted proteins | sample 7442471 | NCBI WGS metagenome assembly JACCDG01 (sample SAMN15323444, study PRJNA562643) | freshwater metagenome | isolation source: river surface water | place: USA:Blue River Watershed | collected 2017-08-17
GCTTCATGAAGGGTGGTCTGTTGTTCGCGGACCACCTCACCACCGTGAGCCCGCAGTACGCGCGCGAGATCCAGACTCCGGAGTTCGGTTGCGGGCTCGACGGCGTGATCCAGTCGCGGGCCGCGGACTTGGTGGGCCTAGTGAATGGAATTGATTCCGCGATCTGGAACCCGGCAACCGACCCCGCGCTCGCGGCGAAGTACTCGGCGGACGATCTGTCGGGAAAGAAGGCGTGTCGGCTGGACTTGCTGCGTCGGCTCGGGTTGGACCCCGCCTTCCCGGGGCCCATCTTCGGGATGGTGGCGCGCCTGACCGAGCAGAAAGGCATTCAGCTGGTCCTCGCTAATCGACGTTTCTTCGAGACGAGCCCAGTCGCCCTCGTCGTGCTCGGGACTGGCGAACCTCGATTCGAGGCGGGGCTGCGCGAGCTGGTGGCCGCCATGCCCGGACGCGCGGCGCTCTCGACGCGTCTCGACGAGACGATGAGCCATGTCGTGGAAGCCGGCGCGGACTTCTTCCTCATGCCCTCGCTCTTCGAGCCGTGCGGTCTCAATCAGATGTACTCGCAGGCCTATGGGACGGTTCCGCTCGTCTCCCGCGTTGGCGGCCTTGTCGACACGGTCATTGACGTGGAGGATGCGCCGCAGGACGGCACCGGAATCATGTTCCGACCGACCGCAGCCGGTCTGGCCGATGGGCTGGAGAGGGCGGTGACCCTTTTCCGCAATTCGACCGCGTTGCGCAAGGTGCAGCAGCGGGGCATGCGCCGTGACTTTAGCTGGCGGCACGCCGCGGTCGCCTACGAGCGTCTGTATCAAGACGCACTCTGACCGAGGAAGCGCGTTCGCTTTGTTCCGAGCGCTTGCGGCGCAGCGATTTCTGCGCACCCGTATCGTTTCGCGATGTCCGGTGCTCCCACTCTCCTTTGGTTCCGACAAGACCTGCGTGTGCAGGATAACGCCGCGCTGGCGGCGGCGATTGACCGCGGGCAGGCCGTCGTGCCGGTGTACATTCTGGATGAGGCGGGGGAGGGGGCCTGGCGGCTGGGTGGGGCGTCCCGCTGGTGGCTACACGGCTCACTTGAGTCATTGGATCGGGCGCTGCGACAACGCGGCCTCCGTCTGACGTTGGCGTGTGGAGACAGCGCACAGGTGCTAAGCGAACTGGTGGCCGCGACGGGTGCTGGCGCGGTCTACTGGAATCGACGCTATGAGCCGTCCAGCATTGCCCGCGATAGTGCCATCAAGGCCGATCTTGCTGCGCGTGGCGTTGAGGCGCGCAGCTTCAACACCAGTCTCCTCTTTGAGCCTCAGACGATCGCGAACAAGCAGGGACGACCGTTCCAAGTCTTCACGCCGTATTGGAGGCATTGCCTGACGTTGCCCGTCGGTGCACCGACGTTGATCAAGAGCGGCCCCCTCCGCGCCCCGGCTTCGTGGCCCGCGACGCGGCCGCTTGAGTCTCTCGAACTGCGACCCACGATTCCATGGGATCGTGGTTTCCATGGCGCATGGACGCCCGGTGAGGAGGGGGCGCAGCAGCGGCTCGCCCAGTTCCTTTCTCAGGCAGTCGCGGCGTACGGTGAGGCTCGCGACATCCCCTCGATCGAGGGCGTCTCCCGGCTTTCCCCCCATCTGCATTTTGGAGAGATCGGGCCGCGGCAAATCTGGGCGGCCGCTGCCGAGCTGGGCCGAGAGCGCGGAGTCTTCCCGGCCAATGTCGGCGTCGCCAAGTTCCTCGCTGAAGTGGGCTGGCGCGAGTTTGCCCACCACCTGCTCTATCACTTTCCGCAGACTGCGGCTCAACCCCTACGTGCTGAGTTCGCGCGTTTCCCGTGGCGCGCCGATCCGGGCGGGCACCTGCTGCGCGCCTGGCAACGCGGACGCACGGGGTACCCGATCGTCGACGCCGGGATGAGGCAACTTTGGACAACGGGCTGGATGCACAATCGGGTGCGCATGATCGTAGCTTCTTTCTTGGTCAAGCACCTGCGACTCTCGTGGACCGAAGGGGCGCGCTGGTTCTGGGACACCCTCGTGGACGCGGATCTCGCCAGCAACACGCTGGGGTGGCAATGGAGTGCCGGCTGCGGTGCCGACGCGGCGCCGTATTTCCGGATTTTCGCACCCGTGCTCCAGGGAGAAAAGTTCGACGGCGAGGGCGAGTACGTTCGGCGCTGGTGCCCCGAGCTGGCCCGCCTTCCCGCGCGGTTCATCCACCAACCGTGGGCGGCCCCGGAGTCGGTGCTGCAGATGGCGGGCGTTCGCTTGGGTGAAACTTACCCGCGCCCCATCGTCGATCACGCGAAGGCGCGCGCCGAAGCGTTGAGCGCATTTCAGAGCTTGCGCGCGTGACCAGTCTGCGCGTCACCACCATGCCTTCCGCTCGCCATCTCATCCTCGTGCTCGGAGACCAGCTCGACCTCCAGTCGGCTGCGTTCGACGACGTCGATCGGGCACGGGACGTCGTCTGGATGGCCGAGGTCGCGGGCGAATCGGAGAATGTGTGGTCGACGCAGGTCCGGACGACGCTGTTTCTCTCGGCCATGCGTCATTTCCGCGATCGAGCGGTCAAGGTCGGCTACCGGGTCGACTACACGCCACTCGACGATCCAAAGAACAGCCAGACTCTCGCGGGTGAGTTGAGACGCGCCGTCAGCCGGCTGCGGCCGGAGCGCCTTATCGTGGTGCAGCCGGGAGAGTGGCGGGTGCAGGAGGCCCTCAAGGAGGCAGCCGGGGCACTCGGCCTCGGACTCGAGATTCGCGAGGACCGTCATTTTCTCTGTTCGCCCGCCGACTTCGCCCGCCACGCCAAGGGCCGCCGGCAGCTCCGCATGGAGTTTTTCTACCGGGAAATGCGGCGGCGGCACGACGTCCTTGTCTCCGCGGACGGTGAGCCGGAGGGTGGAGAGTGGAACTACGACCACGAAAACCGCGAGAGCTTCGGACGTACCGCGCCGACTCCGCCCGCCCCAAGAGCATTCCCCCCTGATCGCGTCACGCAGGAGGTCATTGCGCTCGTGCGCGCGCGATTCCCGGACCGACCCGGCGACTTGGAGCGCTTTGATTGGCCGGTGACTCCCGAGGAGGCGGAGGCGGCGCTGGAGGACTTTGTGGCGCAGCGACTGGTCCAGTTCGGGCGCTTTCAGGATGCGATCTGGCTCGGGCAACCGTGGCTTTATCACTCGCGTCTGGCGGCGGCGATGAATCTCAAGTTGCTGGACCCCCGGCGCGTCATCGCGGCAGCAACGGCTGCCTACCGCGCGGGCCGCGCAGAGTTGGCTGCCGTGGAGGGATTCATCCGTCAAATCCTCGGCTGGCGGGAGTACGTTCGCGGCATCTACTGGCACCTGATGCCGGATTACCTCGAGCGGAATGCACTCGGGGCCAAGGAAGCATTGCCGGCGTTTTTCTGGACCGGTGAGGTGCCGATGGCGTGTCTACGCGACGCGATCGGTCAGAGCCTCTCGCTCGGCTATGCGCATCATATTCAGCGTCTGATGGTGACCGGCCTGTACTCACTCCTGCTCGGAGTGAAGCCGCAAGCGGTGCACGCGTGGTACCTGGCAGTCTACGTCGATGCGGTCGAGTGGGTCGAACTCCCCAACACGCTCGGCATGTCGCAGTACGGGGATGGCGGAGTGATGGCATCCAAGCCTTACGTCGCCACCGGACGCTACATCGAGCGAATGAGCAACGCCTGCCGCCAGTGCCGCTTTGATCCGGCGGAAGCGACCGGCCCGCGTGCTTGCCCGTTCACCACGCTCTACTGGGATTTTCTGCTGCGGCATCGCGACCAGCTGCAGAAGAATCCCCGCATGAGCCTGCAGGTGCGCAACGTGGAGAAACTGACTCCGGAGCGGGTGCGCTTGATTCGCTCCCAGGCGGAGCAAATTCGCGCCAACGGCGGCGTGCCGGCGGCACCCGGTGAGACGGCTCTCCCTCTGTTCTCATGAGCACGATGCGACGCAAGAGTGACCTCCCGACCAAGACCTGCGTGGCGTGCGGGCGTCCGTTTGCATGGCGCAAGAAGTGGGAGCGCTGCTGGAACGAGGTGCTCACCTGCTCGGAGCGTTGCCGACGGGTGCGGCGCAGCGGTCCGCGGGTGGAGCGCCCGACGGGCGAGACGCCAGGAGCTCAGTAACGAAAGCGTCCCCTTTACTTGATGAAACTCACCTACCGCATTCGTCTCAATCGCTCGGCAGCGGATGCGTTTGCCTGGCATGAGCGGCCGGGCGCGTTTGAGCGTTTCTCGCCGCCGTGGGTGCGGACCGAAGTGTTGCATCGCTCGGGCGGCATTCGGGACGGAGGACGGTTGACGATGGTGCAATACCTCGGCCCGTTGCCCTTGCGGTGGGAAATCGAGCATGGGGATTTTATCCCGGGGCGTCAGTTCTGTGACGTGGCCCGCCGCTCTCCCTTCCGTCGCTGGCGGCATGTGCATCGAGTGGAGTCGATCGGTCCGGACGCCTGTGAGTGGATCGACGAAGTGGACTTCGCCTTTTGGGGCGGGGGGCTCGCTCGGGGCGTCCTTGGCGGCACGACGCGTTCTGAGCTGGACCGCCTGTTTGCGTACCGACAGGCGCGCCTGAAGGCGGACTTGGAGGCGATGCCGCAGGCCGTGACGGGTCGTATCGTCGTGGCGGGTGCCTCAGGGCTGGTCGGCTCGGCGCTCACGGCGCTACTCTCGACGCGCGGGTATGAGGTGGTCCGCTTGGTGCGTCGGCCGGCCCACGCCAGCGATGAACGGTTCTGGGATCCGACGCGTCCTGAGACCTTAGGTGACGTGCTGTCCGGAGCCGCAGCGCTCGTCAGCCTCGGCGGGGCCGGGATTGCGGACCGCCGCTGGAGCAAGGCCCGGAAAGGGGAGCTCCGCTCAAGCCGATTGGAAGGCACGCGTGCGTTGGTTGAGGGACTGCGCCGCGCGTCCCGGCACCCGCCGGTGTTTTTGTCGGCCTCCGCGATTGGGATCTACGGGGTCAATACGGATCGCTCTGTCGATGAGACGAGTGCGCGCGGAGACGGCTTCCTGGCCGAGCTGACGCAGGATTGGGAACGGGAGGCGGCGCTGGCCGAATCCGCGGGGGTGCGTCCGATTCTGCTTCGGACCGGCATCGTGCTTTCGCCGCGGGGTGGGGCACTGGCTCGCATGCTGCCGATATTTCGCTGTGGCCTGGGTGGTCCGATCGGGCGGGGCGAGCGGGGCATGAGTTGGATCTCGCTGGAGGACGAAATCGCGGCGATCGCCTCCCTACTGTCTCGACCGGACGCGCGCGGAGCCTACAACCTCGTGGCGCCTAACCCGGTCAGTGGCGCAGAGTTCGCGCGCGAACTCGGTCGAGCGCTGCATCGCCCGGCCGTCATGCCGGTGCCGGTTCCGGTGTTGCGAGCAGCCTTCGGCGAAATGGCGACCGAAACGATCTTGGCCAGCCAGTGGGTACGACCCGCGCGGCTGCTCCACGAGGGATTTGTCTTCCAGCATGCGTCCCTCGGCGACGCGTTGCGGGACATGCTCGGGACGAACAAAGCGTCATCCCAACTCGAATCATGAAGCGAAACATTGCGATTATTGGCGCGGGCGTGGCCGGCTTGTCCGCGGCGCGCGTTCTCCAGGCATCCGGGGCGCGCCTCGTGGTCCTCGAAAAGAGCCGCGGGGTGGGCGGGCGCATGGCGACCAAGCGCGTCGGCGAGGCCGTCTTCGACACCGGCGCACAGTTCTTCACCGCGCGTGAGGACGGTTTCGCGTCCGAGGTCCAGCGTTGGGCGGATGCGGGCAAAGCTGACCGTTGGCCGGGCTCCGCGCATCGTTGGATTGGTCGCGGCGGCATGACGGCGGTACCGAAGCTTCTGGCTGAGGGGATTGACGTGGAGCGGGAGCGCAAGGTCACGGCGGCGCGGCATCATCCGAGCGGCTACTGGGAGCTGGATATCGAGAACGCGGAGATTTTTCGCGCTGAACGATTGGTCATGACGGCGCCGATGCCGCAGGCGCTGGCCTTGCTCAAGGCCGGCGGCGTCCGACTGCCCGACGCCATCGCGGCGGAGCTACGCAGCGTGACCTATCGTCCCTGTCTGGCGGCGCTTCTCGTGCTGGATGGCCCAAGCGCGGTGCCGCAGGAAGGAGTCGCGCCCAGCGAAGGACCGCTGCGTTGGGTGGCGGACAACTCGCAGAAGGGCCTTTGCCGGCCGACCGCAGTCACCCTGCATGCCACCCCGGAGTTTTCCGCCCGGGAGTATGGGCGTCCGGAATCCGAGGTGCTCGAGCAGATGGTTGCCGCCGCTCAGGCGTGGCTGGGGGGACGCACTGTCTCCGCAGCGACCCTCCACCGTTGGCGATATAGCGAGCCGGTGGGTTCTTTGCCCAAGGCTTTCAGCTGGGTTCCTGAACTCTCTTTGGGCTTCGCGGGGGATGCTTTCCTCGGGGGACGGGTGGAGGCAGCTGCGCTCTCGGGGATCGCACTGGGGCAGCACATCGCGTCTCAGCTCATCGCCGCGCCGGTAGACGTCTAGTTGCCGCGAAAGATTGCGATTTCCTTCAGCCGCGCGACGTACACGCTCTCCGGGGTCATTGTGCCTCATGTCCGACGCCGTCACCTCTCTCATCCCGCACCGTCCGCCCTTCCTTTTCGTCGACGAGATCGTCAGCGAGACGGCTGATTCGCTCGTAGCGCGGCGAACCTGGCGAGCCGAGGAGGACTTTTACCGCGGCCACTATCCGGGCGCGCCGATCACCCCGGGAGTGCTGCTGTGTGAGGCGGTGTTTCAGACCGGGGCCTTGTTCCTCGCCCGGGCGGCAGGTCCGGAGGGGGTCTCGACTCCCGGAGTGCCGCTTCTCGCCAAGATCAACGACGTGCGCTTTCGGCAGCCGATCTACCCCGGCGACACCGTGCTGATCGAAGTCCGACGCAAGGAGCGACTGGGCGAGTTCAGCCTGATGACGGGATCCATGCGAAAGGCCGACGGCGCGCGGGTGCTCAGCGTGGATTTCACCGTGGCGTGGAAGACTCCGTCCTCCGACGCACCCGCCAACGGTCAACCCTCGACGTAAGCCCTCCATGTCGGACTTTCTCCACGTTTCCGGCAAGGTGTTCGTCGTGATGGGCGTAGCCAACCGCAAGAGCGTCGCTTGGGCGATCGCGAGCGCCTTGGAAGAGCAGGGGGCGAAGGTGGTTTACAGCGTGCGCAGCGAGACGCGGAGGGCGTCCCTCGCGACGCTCCTCGGTGACCGGCCGACTTTCGTGTGCGACGTGGAGAAGGAAGGTGCCGCGGCGACGTTGGCCAGCGCCATCGCGGCAGCGGGGTATGGGCCGATCCACGGCCTGGTTCATTCCATCGCCTTCGCGAACTACGCGCAGGGATTCAAGCCCTTCCACCAGACCGGGCGGGGCGACTTCCTGCAGGCGACCGCCATCTCAGCATTTTCCTTGGTTGAACTCGCCGAGGCGTTCCGTCCGCTCTTCGCGCCGAATGCGTCCGTCGTCAGCATCGGCATCTCGTCGCTGCTCGTGACCCCTGACAACTACGGGTACATGGGACCGATCAAGGCGGCGTTGGAGTCGTGCTCCCGGTTTCTCGCGAAGTCCTTCAGCGCGTTTTCCGAGGTACGCTTCAATGTCGTCGGCGCCGGACCCCTCAAGACGAGCGCGTCGGCGGGGATTCCCGGTTACTTGGAAAGCTACCTGTACGCGGAGAAACTGACGTTCCGGAAGCGTGCGCTCGCCACCGCTGAGGTCGCGAACGCGGCGCTGTTTCTCCTCAGCGAGCGCAGCAGCGGAATGAACGGGACAACCGTCGTGGTGGACGCGGGATTGGGCTCGAACGAGTTCGACGCCGAGGTCATCCGGCTGGCGATGCGGCCCAAGCAGCCCTGATCATGGCGCGGTTCCATTTTCGCTCCACCTGCATTGACTCGTTGGCTGCGGTCCTGCCGCCCGAGCGTCTGAGTAGCGCGGAAATCGAGCAGCGGCTCGAGCCGCTCTACCGGCGCCTCCGCCTGCCCGAGGGGCGCCTCGAGCTGATGACAGGCATTCGCGAGCGGCGGGTTTGGCCGGTCGGCACGCGCCCCTCCGACGCGAGCGCGGCTGCTGGAAGAGCGGTGCTCGAACGTTCGTCCATTCCGGCGGAGGCAGTCGAGCTGTTCATTCATGCCGCCGTGTGCCGCGACATGCTCGAGCCCGCAACCGCGGCGTTTGCGCATCGCAAGATCGGCCTGCCGCCCAGTGCCCAGATCTTCGATCTTTCCAATGCGTGCCTCGGTTTTCTGAACGCGCTCACGGTTGCCGGCGGCTTGATCGAGTCCGGCCAGATTCGCTGTGCTCTCGTTGTGGCAGGGGAGAACGGCCGGCCGCTCGTGGACGAGACGATTCGCCATCTGGCGACGGCACCGCTCACCCGCGATCAGATCAAGCCCTTCTTCGCGAACCTCACCATCGGTTCCGGCGCGGTCGGAGCGATGGTCTGTCACCGGGACCTCGCGCCCTTGGGCCACCGCCTGCACTCGGGCGTGGCCCGCGCTGCCACTGCACACAGTGAGTTGTGTCAGGGTGACATGCACGGAGCCGACGCGCTCGCGATGCAGACGGATTCGGAACGACTTCTCGAGGCGGGGGTAGCGCTCGCTGCGGAGACGTGGAGTGAATTCCGTGAAACGTCGGGACGCGGCGCCGATGGATTCAGCCGCTTCGTGTGCCATCAGGTCGGCAGCGTGCACCGCCGGCGCCTATACGAGCGCCTGGGGCTGGACGTCGCGCGCGACTTCTCGACCTTCGAGGAGTACGGCAACATGGGGTCTGTCTCGCTGCCAGCGACGTTGGCCGCCGCCGAGGCAGCGGGAGCGGTCGCCGCCGGCAGTCATGTGGGGCTCCTCGGCATCGGTTCGGGTTTGAACTGCCTGATGCTGGATCTCGAATGGTGATGAACGACTGCGCTCCATTGCCCAACTGGCTGCTTCGGCTGTATCCGTTTACCCCGTCGTCACTCACTACGGACCGCGGGGCACGCATGAGCTTTGTCGATGTCGGGCCGCGAAGTTCGGAAGCGGTGCTGTTTCTGCACGGCAATCCGACTTGGTCATTCTTTTACCGCGATCTGATCGCCTCGCTGCGCGATGAGATCCGCTGCGTCGCGCCAGATCACGTGGGGATGGGCCTGTCGGACAAGCCGCAGGAGTACGCTTACACACTCGAACAACGTATCGCGGACATCGAAACTCTCGTTGATTCACTCGGGCTGACGCGGATCCATCTGGTCGTGCACGATTGGGGTGGGGCGATCGGCTGCGGTTTCGCCGTGCGAAACCCCAGCCGCGTCGGCCGCATCGTGCTGCTGAACACCGCTGCATTCCGGTCACCCCTGATTCCGGCTAGCATCGCGCTGTGTCGAACGCATTTTCCCGGCACTGCGCTGGTGCGCGGGCTGAATGCGTTTGCCGGACCCGCCGTGCGCATGGCCATGCATCGTCGGCGCCTCTCCGCCGATGAGCGCCGGGGGTATCTCTTCCCGTACGACTGTTGGGCTCATCGCGTGGCCGTAAATGCGTTTGTGAAGGATATTCCGCTGCATCCGGACCACGTCAGCTACGCCACGCTCCGCGAGGTCGAGCAGGGGCTTCCTTCGCTCCGCTCGCATCCGGTGAGCATCGTCTGGGGTGGCCGCGACTTCTGCTTCCACGACGCCTTTCTCGCCCGCTGGCGCGAGATCCTCCCGGAGGCCCGGATCACGCGCCTCGCCGATGTCGGGCACTATGTCTTGGACGACGGTGGCTCCGAGGCGGTCACGCTTTGTCGGCGGGGCGTGCTCGGGGCCTGAACGTACGGATCCCTCAGTAGATCGGGTCGCGCCGCTTGGGCGAAGCCAATCCGATCACCGTCAGGGAGTCGGCAGGATGCGGGCCTCACGGCGCACGGTGCGACCGGGCCGGTGTCCGGTGAGCGTCCCGTCGCGGATCACAAATTGTCCCGCCACGATGACATGATCCATTCCCTCGGCGTGGTGGTGGGGGTCGCGAAAGGTTGATTGGGTTGCGAGACGGGCGAGGTCAAACGAGACGAGGTCGGCGACGAATCCGGCACGAATGAGGCCGCGCTGCCCGAGTGGAAACTGCCGAGCCGGCAAGTCGGTCATGCGCCGAACCGCCTCCTCGAGGCTCATGAGCCGCTCGTCGCGAACGTAGTGGGCAAGGAAGCGAACGTTGTTGCCGTAGCCACGCGGGTGGGGGACTCCGACGCCCATGCGACGCGCGCCGGAATCCGAGGCGATCATCGTGAGCGGCAGCGCGAGAAACTCGCGGAGGTTCGGTTCGCTCATGCCATGGAACACGGCCGAGGCTCCGCCGCGCAGTTCGACGTGAAGAATCGCATCGAGTTGCGCCTCGAGGGAGTCGGAGCCGTAAAGCTTTCGGGCAGCCTCCGGCACGCTCATTCCGTTGAGCGAGGGATCTTCGGTGAAGTTCGCGATCACGGCGTACGTGTAGTCGGACCGCTGGCCGCGTTGCAGAGTTGCCTTCATCTCGGAACGGATGCGGTTCCGCTCGGCGGGATCGTCGAGCCGTTCGCGTAGCCGCTCGCGCCCGCCTTCGCGCGCGAAGTCAGGGATGGTGGTGCCGAGCGACGTACTCGAGGCGGTGTAGAGATACTGGTCATGTGCCACCTGGATGCCCTCGGCGCGGGCGCGGGCGAGGCGTTCAATGACCGGCCGGGTCAGGCCCCACGCTGCCGGAGTCGAGAGCTTGATATGGGAGATTTGGACCGGGGTGCCGGCCGCTCGACCGATCGTCAGAGCTTCCTCAATGGCCTCGAGAATACGCGCGTTCTCGTAGCGCATGTGGCTCGCGTACAGTCCGCCGGACTCGGCGGCCACCTTGGCCAACGCCACGATCTCGTCGGTCCGGGCGAACGTGCCGGGGAGGTAGATCAGTCCGGTACTGAGGCCAACTGCGCCATCGCGCATCGCGGCCGCGACCAAGGTCCGCATCTGGTCGAGCTCCGCCGCCGTGGGCGGCCGCGCGAAACTGCCCCCCATCACCTGGGCGCGGACGGTATTGTGGCCGATCAGCGTGGCAAGATTGAGGGCGGGTCGCGCGGCTTCGAGTTCCCGAAAGAACTCCGCGACATCCAAGGCGGAACCACCGCAGTTGCCCGTCACCAGCGTGGTCACGCCCATGCGGATGAAGTTTTCCGCGGCGGGAACCTCTGCGAGGTCCTCCACGTGGGTGTGTACATCAATGAAACCGGGGGCGAGGATGCGGCCCTGCAGGTCGATCTCCGTCGGAGCGGAGAACGGCACCGAGCCAACTGCCACGATGCGGTCTCCGCTGATTGCGACATCACCCCGAACTGCGGGCGTGCCGCTCCCATCAATGATCAAGGCATTGCGCAGGATCACGTCCGCCCGGTTCGGCGCCGGCTCTGCGATCGAGATGAATGCGACGGCACACAGGATAAAGGCCGCAAAGGCGCGCTGCAGGTGAGGTTGAGCGGGGCGGGTGACGCACATGACGGAACTGTTGTTCCCGACGGTCGCAGCGAGGGCGATTTCTTTTCGCACCCGGAATCTCAGCGTGAGCGAAAATGAGCGTAATGAGCGAGTGTGATCTATGACGTTGAAGCGCGGCGCCATCATTCCACGCTTCACTCGTGCTTACGGAGCAGCGCCGTCGATCGATTCTCCGCCTCCTTGCCGACCAGAACACGGTGCGGCTGGAGGAGATTTGTGCGCGGTTCGGGGTCTCGGCCGCGACGGCGCGTCGGGATGCCGAGGCGATCGCGCGCTCGGCCTTGGCTCACCGTACCAGAGGAGGGCTCTTGGCGCTGGATGCGGCGATGACTGAGCCCGCCTATTCGCGCAAAGCGGCGGCAGCCGCCGGGACCAAGTCGAGGCTCGGCCAACGCGTCGCGGAGCTTCTCCCGGAGGACGGCAGTATCTTCATCGACGGAGGAAGCACGTGCTTGGAAGTAGCGCGCGCGGTCCTTGATCGTCCGCAGCTCCGCGTCTACACAAATTCCGTCACGTTGCTCCAGCTCGCAACGGAAGGTCGGGCGAACGTCTACTCCATCGGCGGCGAGGTGCGGTCGGTGAGTTTGGCACTCGTGGGTGCGTTTGCGTTGAGTTGGCTGGAGCGGCTCCGCTTCGACGCCGCGGTGATTGGGGCCTCGGGCTTGGATGCTGAACACGGAGCGACAACGACTGAGCTTGCGGAGGCGGCGATCAAGGCCGAGGCGCTCAAGCGGGCTCGCTTGCGTATTCTCGTCGCCCATTCCGAGAAGTGGTCTCGGCCCGCTGCTTTGCGCTTTGCCCCGTGGTCGGCGTTCCACCACTTTGTCACGGACCGCGCCCCGCCGCGGTCCGACGCCGCGCCCCTCTCGGCTGCAGGCGTCGAGATCCATCTTCTATCTTCCTCATGAAATCCGCCCGTCTCAACCGGCTGTTCAACCCGCGCACTGGACGATGCTTCGACGTCGCTCTCGATCACGGCTTCTTCAATGAAGGCGCCTTCCTCCCTGGAATCGAGGACCTCCCGACGGCCGTGGCACGTCTCGTCGAGGCCGGCCCAGACGCGATCCAGCTCACGATCGGACAAGCGCGCCATCTGCAGGGTCTGCCGGTCCGCCCGAAGCCGGCGTTGGTCTTGCGCACCGACGTCGCCAACGTGTACGGCACCCAGCTGCCCGAGGTTCTCTTCTCGCGCATGATCGAGGAGCCGGTCACGCAGGCCTTGCGTGTCGACGCCGCGTGCGTGGTCGTGAATCTGTTTCGCATCCCGGGTGCGCCGATCGTGACGGATCAGTGCATCCAGAACATCCTCCGCATCAAGCCCGCCTGCGATGCGTTCGGGATGCCGCTCATGATCGAGCCTCTGGTTTTTCAGCCGAATGAGAAGGCCGGCGGCTACATGGTCGATGGCGACCCGAAGAAGATCATTCCCCTCGTTCGCCAAGCGGCGGAACTGGGCGCCGATGTGATCAAAGCGGACCCGACCGATGACGTCTCGATTTACCATCAGGTGATTCAGACGGCCGGAGGCGTGCCGGTCCTCGTCCGCGGCGGCAGCAAGGCGCCCGAGGCCGAGATCCTCGCTCGCACCGAGGCCATCCTCAAGCAGGGAGCCGCGGGAATCGTCTACGGCCGCAATATCATCCAGCATCCTCGTCCAGCGGCGATCACCCGGGCGTTGATGGCGGTGGTTCACGACGGCAAAACGGCGGCGCAGGCCATGGAGTATCTGCGATGAGCAACTCCGAACTCTCAACCGTCCGCGTCGCCGTCATCGGTGCCGGCCTCATGGGACGTGAGGTGGCCAGCGCGTTCGGGCGCTGGTTCGCGCTCCTCGACTCGGATGTCCGTCCGGAACTGGTCGGAGTCTGCGACGTCAATCCCGAGGCCCTCAAATGGTTCCGCGCCATTCCCGGCGTCCGCTACTTTGAGACCGATCCTGCGCAACTGCTCCGGCATGCGGACATCGATGTCGTCTACGTAGCCGTCCCGCATCATCTCCACGAAAGTCTGTACCTGGACGTTCTGCGGTCTGGAAAGGATCTTTTCGCGGAGAAGCCCTTTGGCATCGACCTGCTGAGCGCGCGGCGCGTCCGCGATGAGGCGGCGCGCTTGGGTCGGTTCGTGCGCATTTCTTCGGAGTTTCCGTTTCTGCCGGGCGCGCTCCGGGCGCTCAACTACGCGCGGGAAGGGCGCCTCGGGCGTCCGATCGAGGCGCGCTGCGCGTTCCTGCACTCGAGCGATCTTGATCCCAACAAGCCGATCAACTGGAAGCGCCAGTCGCGTTTCTGCGGCGAGGCCGGGGTCATGAACGATCTTGGCATGCACGTCGCGCACCTCCCGCTGCGGCTCGGCTGGAAGCCGGACCACGTGTTTGCGACGCTCCAGCGGGTGTACACCCAGCGGCCGGACGGGAAGGGCGGCATGACCGCGAGCGATACTTGGGATAACGCCACCGTGCGGGCCACGGCCACGATTCAGGGCGAGAGCGTGCCTCTCTGTCTCGAAATGAAGCGCCTCGCTCCCGGTGAGACCAACACGTGGATCTTCGAACTGCTCGGGACCGACGGCGGTGTGCGCTTCAGCACGAAGGAGCCAAAGACGTTTTGGACCTTCCAACGGGGTAGTGACCAGCTCTGGCTGCGCACCGACCTCGGCTTCGGCACGCCGTTCAAGACGATCACCGGCGGCATTTTCGAGCCTGGCTTCCCCGATATCCTCCAGCAGATGTGGGCGGCGTTCTTCGCCGAGCGCAAGGGGACCCTCGGATCCCGTGTCGGCTGCGCCACGCCGGACGAGGCCGTCGCCCAGCACGAGCTCTGGGCCGCCGCGCTCAAGTCCGTCGCCGAGCGCCGCTGCATCACGATTGCTGAGGTTTCCTCATGACCGACCCGCGTGACACAGCAGGGCGCTCTGGCGTGATTGCCGGCGGAAATTGGATCGTCGACCACGTCAAGATCATCGACGCGTGGCCGCAGCAGGACACCTTGGCCAACATCCTCAGCCAGACCGACGCGAACGGCGGTTCGCCCTACAACATCCTCGTCGATTTGGCGAAGATGGGGGCCGATTTTCCGCTGGAGGCGGTGGGCTTGGTGGGTGATGACGCGGACGGGCGGCTGATCCGCGCCGAGTGCACTGCGCTCGGCATCAAGACCGATGCGCTGCAGAGCACCCGGAAGGCGGCGACCAGCTATACGGACGTGATGAGCGTCCAGAGTACGGGGCGCCGCAGCTTCTTCCACCAGCGCGGCGCCAATGCGCTGCTGGGTCCGGAGCACTTCGACTTCGCGACGACGCGGGCGAAGCATTTCCACCTGGGTTACGCGCTCCTGCTCGATCGCCTCGACGGCCTGATCGACGGTGTACCCGGCATGCAGCTCGTCTTCGCGGCGGCCCACGCGGCCGGCCTGACGACCTCGCTGGATTGTGTCAGCGAGAGCGGCGACCGCTTCGCGTCGGTCGTCACACCGGTGCTGCCGCAGGTCGACGTCTTCCTCGCCAACGATTTCGAGGCGGAGAAGATCACTGGCATCGCGGTGCGAAAAGGAGATCGGCTGGATCGCGCCGGCACGGAGGCGGCGGCTCGCCGCCTGATTGAACTGGGGGTACGGGCATGGGTGGTGTTGCATTTCCCGGAGGGGGCCTGCGCCTGTAGCCGGCAGGGCGAGATCGTTTGGCAGGGCAGTCTGAAGGTGCCACGCAGCGCGATCCGGGGCGCGGCTGGTGCAGGGGACGCGTTCGCCGCGGGCGTTCTCTTGGGCTGGCACAACGGCCACGACTTCTCGTGGAACCTCAAGCTTGGCGTCGGTGCGGCGGCGGCGTGCCTTCGGGATCCAACCTGTTCAGGAAGCATTCCCAACCTGACCGAGATCGATGCGTTGGCCCGCGTGTGGGGCTACCGCGATCCGTTCGCGGATTTTGCCGCGCAGTAGATTGCATTGGCTCCGGATCAGGAGTGAGCGCGGGGCGTCAGACAGAGCGACGTCTACGCGGGAGCCGATGCGTCCAGGTCAGGTTCGCTCAGCTGCGTCGAAGAGGGAGCACGTCGCTATCTTTCGGCAGGGTGGCGGCGGGATCGACTCCAGATTGCGGACCATGCCTCCGGGCTGCGGTGGGCCGTTTCGCGGTTGAAGCTCGTCGCAGCTCGCTTTTACTAAACATAATGTTTATTGTGCGAATACGTTCGGGGAGGAACATTGGCTGCGGCCGTGATCCGACTGAAGGCGTCTCTAACCATACGACCCATTGCCCCTAGGGCTGGCATTGGCCTGCGTCTGCCGTCTGTAGGGCTCAGGCGGACCGCAGAGCCGAGCCCGACCCGTGCGGTTGCATGAACACGGATCACGATTCGATCCGGGTCCGATGGAGGCGCCGCCAGGTTGCGGCCGAGGCCGCAAGGCCCCGTCGGTTAAAGGTGATCGTGGAGACTTCTCCGCGCTCCCAGTGCCGCGCGCACGCCGCCGCTCTGCTGGTCAGCGCGCGAGGCCCCAGCGTCGCGTGAACGGATAATAGATCACCAACGGACGCCCGACGACGTCCTTCTCCGGGATGAAACCCCAGTAGCGACCGTCCGAACTGTTGCTCGAGTTGTCGCCCAGCGCGAAGAATGCGTGCTCGGGAACTTCGACGACGCGCCCCGGCTGCAACAAACCCAAGGCCTGAAAGCCCCGGTATTGCCCTTCTGCCGCGTTGTTCTTCGTAAAGGCCGCCGCGCCGGTAATGGGCTCTCCGTTGCGCAGGAGCGTTCCGCCCGCGCTACGAACCCCGTTCACCGACCCTTGCCCACCGGCTCGGCGGATCTCAAGGGTGTCTCCAGGCAGTCCCACGAGCCGCTTCACGTAGTACTGGTCGCCGTAGGTGTCGGCAATGCCCGGAATGTTCTTGGTCCGGAAAACAAAGCCGCTGCCGACCGAAGGCTGCACGAAATGATAGCTCATGCGATCCACGAAGAGCTGGTCCCCGGTCAGGATGTCGAACGACAGCAAACGGTCTCCGGCGGAAACGGTGCGCCCGGTCCGCACGAACTGCATTCGGACCCGGCGCCCGTCCTCAACCACTTCCCGCCACTCGAACTTCCCTGCCGCAATGAGCGGCATGATCGCCTCCTCCAGTTTTGCGGCTTGAGGAAAATAAGCCTCACGAAGCGCCCAATCGAAGTCGAAGTCGAGCGGCACCTGGACCGACACTGGCGTGTCGTTGACGTAGATGCGGTACTCGCGCAGCTGCGTTGGGAAGACTAGCCAGTTGCGTCCAGGGACAACCTGATAATGCGCGACACCGGATCGGCCACCCAAGTTGCCAACCGGGATCAAAATCTCTCCGGAGGTCGGCGCATCCAATCGCCGCGAGCGTGCACCGAAAGCGGCGAACCGCACGCCTTGCTCGAGGGTTCCCGGCTCCTCGGCTGGCTCCCGGAAGACCTCCGGCGTCATGCCGTGATAGCTCGGCCACATCGAGTTCGTGGGAATCTTGAATGGCTGGACGAAGTACGCGCGGATGCCGAGGATGACAATCGCCGCAACAAGGAAGAACTCGACGTTTTCGACGAGCGAGGACTTGGGGTAGATCTTGCCCCCGGTCCGCTGCAATACCTGCTCAAGCGATGCGATCGAAAGCTTGAGCTTTGGAGCCTCGGCCTTGTCGCGGATCTCCGTCTGGACCTGAGCGCTGCGGGCGCGCAGCTCGGCCAGCTCCGTCGGCGAAAGGACGTCGCGACGGTAGTGCAGCACCTTCTCCGCCAGCTCGAGCCACGTCGACGCGTGCTCGCGCATCTTCTTGTCGCTGGAAGTGAAGAATCCGAACACGGCGTGGAGGCTCCGACGGTGGCGACTCAGTTCTTGAGTACTTGGATGAAAGCGTCGGGCGGAATGGATACCCGCCCGATCTGCTTCATCTTCTTCTTACCTTCCTTCTGCTTGTCGAGCAACTTGCGCTTACGGGAGATGTCGCCGCCGTAGCACTTCGCCGTCACGTCCTTGCGCATTTCCCGGACGTTGTCTCGCGCGATGATCTTGCCGCCGATGGCGGCCTGGATGGCGACCTTGAACATCTGCGGAGGAATGATGTCCGCGAGCTTCTCGCACAATTCGCGTCCTTTGCCTTCCGCCTTTTCCCGGTGCACGATGCTGGCGAAGGCGTCGACGGGGTCGCTGTTGATCAGGATCTCCATCTTCACCAGATCGCTGGCGCGGTACTCTCCGAGCTCGTAATCCATCGAACCGTAGCCGTGGGTGATGCTCTTGAGGCGGTCGTTGAAGTCGACGAGGATCTCGTTCAGCGGCAGCACGCAGCTCAGCATCACGCGGTTGGCATCCAGAGTGTCGGTGTGCTCGCAGGTGCCGCGCTTCTCCATGATCAGCGAGAGGATGTCTCCCATGCAGTCGTTGGGGAGGTGGATTGACGCCTTGATCGTCGGTTCGCGGATTTCCGTGAAGGTGCCGGGGTCGGGAAGGTTGATCGGATTGTCAACCTCAAGGATGGATCCGTCGTGCTTGACAATCTGATACACGACGCTCGGGTAGGTGGAGATGATCTCCACATCGTGCTCGCGGCGGATGCGCTCTTGGATGATCTCCATGTGGAGCAATCCGAGAAACCCGCAGCGGAAGCCGAAACCGAGGGCCACGGAGCTTTCCGAGGCGTAGACGAAGGCGGAGTCATTGAGCCGGAGGCGACCGAGGGCCGCCTTCAGCTTCTCGTAGTCCGAGCTCTCAAGGGGGTACAAACCACAAAACACCATCGGTCGCACTTCCTTGTAGCCCGGGAGCATCTCGGAAGCCGGCTGCCGCGCGAGGGTGATCGTGTCGCCGGTCTTGATGTCAGCGGTGTCCTTGATGTTGGAGACGATATATCCCACGTCCCCTGCCCCGAGGCTGGCGGACTTCTGCATCTTCGGCGTGAAGATGCCGACTTCCTTCACTTCTGAGCGCTGTCCGGTGCTCATCAGCTGCATGATGTCACCGGCTTTGATGGAGCCCGAGAACACGCGGCAGTAAGCGATCACGCCGCGGTAGGAGTCGTACAGAGAGTCGAAGACGAGGGTGCGCGTCTGCGCATAATCCGCCCAACGGGGAGGCGGGACCCGCGCGATAACCGCTTCAAGGATGTCCTGGATCCCGATCCCGGCCTTGCCGCTGGCCAGAATCGCCTCCTCGGCGGGAATGGTCAGGATGTCCTCCAGTTGCTTGAGGCAGAGCTCGAGGTTGGCGCTCGGCAGGTCGATCTTGTTGATGACCGGGATGACCTTCAGGTTCTGACTGAACGCGAGGTGCGCATTGGCCACCGTCTGGGCCTCCACGCCTTGGGCGGCATCGATGAGCAGCACGGCGCCTTCACAGGCTGCGAGCGAGCGGGAGACTTCGTAGGAGAAGTCCACGTGCCCGGGCGTGTCCATCAGGTTCAGCTTGTAAGTCCGGCCATCTTTGGCCGGGTAGGACATCGTGACCGGGTGACTCTTGATCGTGATCCCGCGCTCCTTCTCGAGGTCCATCGAGTCGAGATGCTGGTCCGTCATCACGCGTTGTTGAACGGTGTTGGTGAACTCGAGCAGCCGGTCGGACAGCGTCGTCTTGCCGTGATCGACGTGGGCGATAATACAGAAGTTGCGGGTAAGGGAGACGTCCACGAAGTCGGGGGAAAGGATTAATCTGTGCAGTCTGAAGATCGGCTCAAGCGGCGAGGTCGGAAAACTCACTGAAGCTCCGCACGGCCCATGCCTTGTCCGTGCGGCGGGCGAGTCCGGCGAGGACGCCTCCGGGTCCAAGCTCCCAGAAGTCCGTCGCCCCGGCTGCGGCGCAGGCGCGCATGCAGTCTTCCCATAGCACCGATGACACGACTTGTCGGGCCAGCGCCGCACGCAGGTCCGTCGGCTCGGAGATCGCGGCCCCCGTGGTGTTCGAGAACACCGTGCACGTCGGGCGGGCAAACGGAACCGACTCCAAAAACGCGGCAAACTGCACGCGCGCCGGTTCCATGAGGCGGGAATGATAGGCACCCGCGACATTGAGCGGAATCACGCGCTTCCATCCTCGCTCCTTGCACGCTGCCACCGCGGTATCGATGCGAGCCTTTTCGCCGGAGAGAATGATCTGCCCCGGCGCGTTGAAATTGGCCGCTTCGATCCCGAATTCCGCACACAGCTCGAGAACCCGCGCCCTCTCCTCCCCCACGACGGCCGCCATCGAGCCCACCGACTGCTCGCAGGCGAGCTGCATCAGGCGGCCGCGTTCGGCCACCACCTTGAGACCGGTCGCAAAATCGAACACGCCGGCGGCCGTATAAGCCGTAATCTCTCCGAGTGAGAGCCCCAGGGCGAAGGAAGGCGCTCCCGTCGGGAGGCGTCCGCTCTCGCGCAGGGCGGCCAGCAACGCCAGTCCGTGCACGAAAAGGGCCGGTTGACACACCTTCGTCTCGGTCAGCGCGGCCTCCGGACCATTAAAGCTCACCTCGCTCAGGCTCCAGCCCAGCGTGCGGTCCGCTTCGTCATACAACGCGCGTGCAGCAGGCGACGCGTCGTAGAGCGAGCGTCCCATCCCGACTTTCTGGGCACCTTGGCCGGCGAAAAGCAGTGCGAGAGTCATGGCGGCGAAACCGATTAGAAAACGCGCACGCCCCCGAAAAACCAAGCCCGAAAGCGGCTCGGCGCGCCTTGCTGCAGTTCACTGGACTCAGCGCACCGGAAGTAAACGGTGGCGCAGGCTCCCGCGACCCCTTCGAACGTGGATCTGCTGCGTACGACAACGCCTGTCTGACCCCTCGGATAGGATGCTCACATGACTGCCAGCGTCTCCGAGGTCGCCACGTCCGATCCCGCCATTCCCCAATCCAACGCCGAGGTTCACGCCTTGGAACGCGCGGCGTACGCGCTCGGCTGCAACGAGGGTCTATTGAGCGAGGTTCCGGCGGCGTTGTGGGACCGCCGAGAGGCCGTGAGCGAAGCACATCATGCCGGAGGCCCGCTGACGCTTAAGGACTTGCTTGAGGATGAAGCGTTGCAGGGCGAGCGCGGGATCAGCCCGCGCTCCGCTGTAGCCCGACGCTGGCTGAATGGTCTGTGGCTTGTGCGTGAGGCCTCTCCCGCGGCATCGCCTCTGAGTTTCCCCCATTGGCACGCCGTGCTGTCGTGTCTCGATTCGCAGGTCCTCACGACGCAAGCGCTCGCGTCGCTGCGTCGGTGGAGCGAGGGATTGCGCGGACTTTGGGCGCGGCACGGAGGACTAGCCGCGTCGTCGATGGTCGTCGCGCCCTCGCATGAAGCCCCAGACAGCGTCCTCGCGGCGCAGCTCGGTCGTCTCGCGTCGCACGCCCTGCTCCACCACGCCGGCCTGTCGGCGGGGGTGGCTGCACCGTTGACCTCGGTAACGAAACTCGTACCGCCTCGTCCCGAGCGCATGTCCCACGCGCGCGACGGGAAGGCGCAGCGGGACCGGCCCTGCGCTCTCTGGCTTTCGGGCCTGCGGGTGGCACTCGAGCAGCGTCGCGCCGTGGTGCGCGCCTTGCGCGCTCACGCGGACCGGGACCGCACGCGGGTCGCTGGCTTGCCACGCTGCGCCGGATCTACCCTTGCCGTACTCGCGCAGCTGGAGCGAACGCCGGTCGCCACGCTGACGTCGGTGAGCGATGAATCGCGCATTTGCTTTCCCACGACGCTCCGGGCCATGCATCGATTGCTTGATGCCGGAATCGTCCGCGAAATCACGGGACGCCGGAGCAAGCGGGTCTTCGCCTACGAAGGATACGTACGACTGCTTGAGCCGGATCTCGGGAATGGGACGGCGGAGTCGCCGCCGGAAGCGGCGGGTTCCCAACCCTAGCTCCGGTGCTCGGCAGCGTTCGAGCGTCGGGCCAGCCACTGCACCACGTCAGCGCGACCGGTGTGGCCGCTGCCCTCGATCACGTCCCGCTCATGCTCGCAGCCGATCAGGGTCTCGAGGCCGGGACACGCCGACTGCAAGTCAGCGAGCTCCACCAGTAACTCGGGGGCTTGGACGGGTCCTCCCGTGTTCCATCGCACCTGCCTCGGCGTGTAACACTCCACGACGAGCAGCCCGTCTGGCGCGAGGGCACGGGCGACGCGTTGGAGCAGTCGCTGTCGATCTGGAGGCGCAAGATGGAGAAAGATCCATACGACCGCGTCCCATGTGCCGTGGCCCAGTTCATGGTGGAGCAAATCGCAGACGACCGTCCCCACGCGCTCGCTCACCCCGCGATCCCTCGCGAGCTGCCGTGCCTTCGCGAGGCCGACGGCCGACTGGTCGAGGGCGGTGACGTGAAAGCCATGCTCCGCGAGAAATACGGCGTTCCTTCCCTCCCCCTCCGCGACGCACAGTACGCGTCCGCCTGGCCGGAGCCGGTCAACCACGGAGCGCAGGAAGTCGTTCGGCTCGGTGCCGAAAACGTAGCCCGGCTCGCTCGCGTAGCGGGAATCCCAGAAGGAGGGATGCATGTTTGGTAAAAGCCCTCGGGCTCGACGATCGCGATGGTCTCTGTGAGTGAGCCAAGAATGGCCGCCTTGGATCGCCAAGGCTTACGTCCGTGAGACTTAAAAGTTGGTGGACCCGATCAGAATCGAACTGACGACCTCCTCAATGCCATTGAGGCGCTCTGCCAACTGAGCTACGAGCCCGACAACCAACGTGAGTGGCGAAAATCGCGCTTCCGCGGGGGAAGGCAAGCGGTTTTTTTGGTCAGTTCTCGTCGCTCATTCTCAGGTTCACGACGAACGTGCCCGCTTTCCGGTTGGGCGGAGGCCCCAGATTCGGAATGGTGCGGAAGGCATCAAGGATGGCGCGGTCGAACTCGTTGCTCCCGCTCGACTCGCGGATACTGACCCCAGAAATCTCGCCGGAGGCGGACAAGGAAAATTGCACCCTCACCGACAGCTGGTCGCTGAAGTTGGCCTGCTCCATCGTCTGACGGATGCGCTGGAGGATGAGGGCGATGTAGGCATCGGTGAGCTCCATCTCCGCCCGCTCCAAGGCCTTTCCGCCGGCGCCGCCCTTGGTGTTCGCGGTGGATCCGCCGCTGACGCCGCCGCGGATGCCCTTGGCCACCGAAGGCACGTCGGCGGTGCGGCGGGATCCGCTGGGCGCCTTCTTTCCGGCGTTCAGTCGATCAAACTCCTCCTTCGACATCCGGCGTGACTGCTGCTCGGCCTCCTTCTTGGCCCGATCGGCGGCTGCCTTCTGCTCGGTCCGGAACTTCTTTTCGATGTTGGCGGCCCGCTTCTCCGACAGGCGCTTGATGTCGCGCACGAAATTCGGCGGCGGTTCCGCCTTGGGCGTGGCCGTGGCCTTCGCGGCTGGTGCGGGCCGGCTGACCGGTTCCGGCGGAGTCGGCAGCGGTTCGACCGGCGCCGGCTCCGGCACGGGATCGGGGCGGCGCGTGACGACGGGCTTCGGGAGCGAAACGGCCGTTTCTCCGGGGGCGGCGTCGGGTTCGCCGAGTGCCGGAGCCTCCGTCGCGGCATAGTTGTCGCCCTCGCCGGCAACCAGCTCGAAGATGGCCGGAGGCTCGGCGGCCCGCCGGGCGGAAAGCATGAAGGCGAGCGCGGCAAGCGCCACCACCAGCGCGTGAAGGCAAATGGACGCGAAATAAGCGCTGGGCGACTGAGCGGTCATCGACCCGGCGCACCCCCTGCCTGAGTATCAAACTGGATCTTCGAAAGCTTGTTCTTCGTCAGCTCATCCATGACGCGGACCACCTGCTGCCACTGCAGCGTGAGATCCGCGCGGATGCGGATCACCGGATGCTGGGCGGCCGGTCCAGCGGCCAGCGGCACCAACCGCGACGACAGCTCGCTGAACGACACGGGCGTGGAGTCGAAGAAGTAGCGGCCTTGGCGATCAATCGAGATCGAGACAAACCGCGTGTCCTTGTCCGGCTTGGCCTGCTCCCGACGCGTCTCGACCGGAAGGTTCACCGGGATCGCCTGCTCCTGATTGATCAGCGGGGTCGCGATCATGAAAATCAGCAGCAGCACGAACGCCAAATCGACGAGATTCGTGACGTTGAGGTCGGCCAGCGGATGGGCCGTGCGATGCCTTCGGAAAGTGCGGGCCATGGCGCTCGCTCCTTACTTCTTCGACTCCAGCTCGATTCGGTCCGCGAGCGAACTCGCGAAGTTCTCGAGCTCCGTGATGAGGCGACGCGTGGTCGAAAGCAGGAAGTTGTAGCCGAACACGGAGGGGATCGCGACCACGAGACCGGCGATGGTGGTGAGCAAGGCCGCCGAAACGCCGGGCGCGAGATTCTGGATGCTGGCGGTCTGGGCGCCGGACGCGGTAATCGAATCGAACGCGAGCATGACGCCCCACACCGTGCCGAGCAGACCGAGGAAGGGAGCGCCGGAGACGATCGTCGCCAGAAAGATCATGGACGACTCATAGCGAAGAGTCTGGCGGGCGATGGCGCGCTGGAGGGCGTTCTCCGCATGCTCCAGACGCGCGCGGCTCGAGTCCTCACCCTTCTCCTGCAGAATCGACGCGGCGCGCCAGTAGGATTCGACCGCATCGGCGAACAGGTCGCCGTAGGGAATCCCGCGCTTGTTCTTGTATGATTCCGGGAGGTCCAGAAGCGTTCGCTCTTCGCGCAGCCGCTGCTCGAAGGCGAGGTTCAGGGTGCGCATCTGGCGCAGTTCGTTGCGCTTCCCCAGCATCACCGCCCATGCGATCATGCTGAAGATGCCCAGCCCGACCGTGAGGATCTGGCCGGCGAGGTCACAGCGGAGGAAGATGTCGACGAGATTGACGGTGGCGATCGGGGGAAGCATCGGGACCCTGTTAAAGCCGGAGTGTGTGTCATCCCGGGCGCCACGTTCAATGGCAAACCCTCGCAGTCCGAATCTGTTTGCCGCCCCGGAGCCCCGCTTTTGTCTGAAGGGGTCCTGTTCTCATGAGCGATTTCAAGTCTTCCTGCCTCAGCGCACTCCGCCGCCACGCCAGCCGCATCGGCCAAACCCGGTCGTTGGTCGGACTCGATGGTTTCGTCGACACGATCGTCACCCCGGTCGGTCTCCGACGGGGCCAAGGGGATTCCTTCACGCCGATCGCCACCCTTTCCGAGTTCGGGCAGCGGATCGTCGCGGCGGCGGGGAAGAGCACGAACATCGAGCTCTATCCGAGGATGGACAAGCTCGGCGGAAACGGGCCCATCATGGCCAACGCCCTGCTGGCCCACGGGACCCAGCTCACCTACGTGGGGGCTCTGGGCGCGTCCGCAATCCACCCCGTTTTTGCCGATCTGGCGCGCCGCGCGACGGTCGTCTCGCTCGCCGCACCGGCCCATACGACCGCAGTCGAGTGCGAGGACGGGAAGCTGATGCTTGGCCAGATGCGCAGTCTGGATGACATCACGTTCGAACGTCTCCAGTCGTCGCTCGGCGAGGCGGGGCTGCGCACCGCCCTGACCTCCGCTGATCTCATCGCGCTGGTCAACTGGACAATGATTCCGAACATGACGGAGATCTTCGAGGCGCTCGTGGATCGGGTGTTGCCCTCCCTGAGCGGGATGAAGGCGCGCTTCTTCTTCGACCTCGCCGATCCCGAGAAGCGCGCCGTCGAGGATCTTCGCCGGGCGCTTCGCGCCATCAGCCGCTTCGAGCAATTCGGCCGCGTGACGCTCGGATTGAACCTGAAGGAGGCCCAGCAGGTCGCAGCCGCACTCGGTGTCACGCCGGGCGACGAGAGTGAGGCCTCCCTGCGCGCGACCGCGGCGGCACTCCGCGCCGCGCTCCGCATCGACACGGTCGTCGTGCATCCCCGCGCCGCCGCCGCCTGCGCGACGGCGACAGGCACCGCCTGGGTGCCGGGGCCGTACACCGAGAAGCCGCTGATCACTACGGGGGCCGGTGACCACTTCAATGCGGGCTTCTCCACAGGCCAGCTCCTCAGTCTCGATGCTGAATCCTGCCTGACGCTCGGCGTGAGCACGAGCGGTCACTATGTCCGCACCGGGGAGAGCCCGACCCTGGGCCAGCTTGAATCGTTCCTCGCCAACTGGCGCTGACCTCGATCATACTCCAGACATGGTAGCGAAACCCAAGCGCGCCGGAAAACTGATCTCCTTCGAGGGGTCCGAAGGCAGCGGAAAGTCGACTCAGATCGCTCGGCTGGCCGCGCGCCTCCAGGAGATGCACCGCGACGTGGTGACCGTCCGCGAGCCCGGTGGAACCGAGATTGGTGAACAGATCCGCAACATCATTGTCCATAATTCCCGCGGAGACGAGATGTGTGCGGAAACCGAGTTGCTGCTCTTCGCCGCATCCCGCGCGCAGTTGGTCCGCGAGGTCATCGCCCCGGCCCTCCTGCGCGGTAGCGTCGTGCTCAGCGACCGCTTCCTCGACTCGTCCACGGTCTATCAAGGGGTCGCACGCAATCTGTCGCTCGATCCGGTCAATCAGATCAATCACTTCGCCGTCGGCAACGTGATGCCGGACCTCACCATCGTGATTGACGTGCCGACGGAGGTGAGCCTGCAGCGGATTCGGCAGCGCGCTTCTGATCTCCCGGACCGCATGGAGCGTGAAAATATCGACTTCTACACGAAGGTCCGAGAGGGCTACCTCGTGCTCGCGCGCGGCATGCCGGAGCGCTTCGTGGTGGTGGATGGCACGCAATCCGTGGAGACGATCGAGCACGCCATCTGGTTCGCGGTAAAGGATCGCCTCGTCTGAGGGTCGCCTCCGTGCCTGCTGCCCTTCCCCCCGTCCGATCGTCGCCCGCACCCTGGCCCGAGGTCCTCGCCGGCACGCCGGCGGTTGCGGTCATCGAAACGGCGCTGGCGCGCGATCGGCTTTCTCACAGCCTGCTGCTGACGGGCAGCGATCTTTCACTGCTGGAGCAAGTCGCCCTCGGCATCGCCGACCGGCTGCTCAATGTGCCGGAGTCGTCGGCCCCCTTCCCGCCCGCGCAGCATCCGGACTGCCATGAACTGCGGCCGGCGGGAAAGATGCGGCAGATCTCAGCCGACGCCACGCGTACGCTGATCGGCAAGGTCCAGGTGTCGGCGACGGTCTCCCCGCGCAAGGTGGCGATCCTCCACGAGGCGGACCGAATGAACCTCGCCGCGGCGAACATCTTTCTGAAGACCCTCGAGGAGCCTCCTGCCAACACCACGCTGCTGCTGCTCACGACCAAGCCGTACAGCCTCCTGCCCACCATCCGGAGCCGTGTGCTGCAGTTTCGCTTTCCGCTGGCGGCGCCGATGACGGGGATCGACGGATGGGCCGCGTGGATCACCGATTATCAGGCTTGGCTGAGCCAGCTGGAAATGGGTGTCGCGGATCGGAAAGCCGTCGCGGAATCCGTCTTCGGCGTCTACGGGTTGGTCGCTCGCTTCTCCGCCCTTCTCGACTTCGCCACGGCTGAGGCGTGGAAGCGCGAAAAGGAGCGGGTCACGGTCGAGCTCGACGAAGATGAGGAAGCGGCACGAGAGACTGGGATCGCGAATGGGATCCGCGCCAGGCTGTTCGCGGAGATTGCGGGAGCCACGCGCAATTTTGCGTTGCCCCGCCTGTGCGAAGGCGACGAAACGTCGCGCCGGAATCTCGCGGCTGCCATCGCCCGTTTGGAGCAGTCCGCCGGGCTGCTCCGCGTGAATCTGAACGAATCGGCGGCCCTCGAGCACTTCCTGCTCTTCAGCCTGCGGCTCTGGTCACGGCGCTGATCCGCCGCGGTGGAGAGCGACGGCGACGCGGTCCACGAATTCGGCGCGGGTATCCATGTGCGGATTGTGCCCCGCCGACGCGATCGTCTCGATGGCGGCGTTCGGAAAATGGTGGCGGATCAAGGCGTGGTCTTCCGCCACGACGTAGCGGGAGCGGCCCCCCAGCAAAAACGTCGTCGGCCCCGCGAACTGCATGTCATTCCCGAGGGGACTCGATTCGAGCGTGGGGAGTGCGGAGGCGAGCCACGGGAGCGGGACCAGCCAACGCCAGGAGCCATCGTCGGCGCGCCCCAGATTCGTGAGCAGGAACTTCCGCATCGCGAGGTCGGGCACGCGGCCCTCCAAGCGCATCTCTGCCTCCGCCCGCGTAGTCAGGCCCGCCAACTCAAGGTCGAGCAGTGCGGCGAGCTCGTGGCGATGTGACTGGAAAGCGTAGCTTTTCGGTGCGATGTCGACAATGACGAGATCCTCGACGAGCGCCGGCGCAACGCACGCCAGCCGCATCAAAATCTTGCCGCCGAGACTGTGTCCTAGGAACTGAGCGCGCGAGATGCCCTGCTCGGCGCACCAAGAGAGGACATCGGTGACCAGCGCATCCCAGCTCATGTCGGCCGCGCGCCCCGATTCGCCATGATTGCGAAGGTCGAGGGCGCGCACGTGAACGTGGGCGGACAGGTCGCGCCCGGTGAGTTGCCAGTTTCGGGAGGACCCCAGAAAACCATGCACCACGACCAGCGGAACCTTCCCCGCGCCGCCGAAGTCGCGGGAAGCAAGGGGAACGGCGACCGCCGAGGGAGCGGGAGCGAAAGGCACCACCGACAAAGCCCTCAAGTCGTGAGCAGAAAGACCACCGTCATCACGGCGGTGGGGGCGAGTGCGCCGAGAAAGAGGTTCAGCGGCGAGACGCCGCCGGGGAAGCAGCGGGAGAGAATCGACTGTCCAGCTGGATTTGGGGCGTTGGCAATCACGGTGAGTCCTCCGCCGATCACGGCTCCGGAGACGACCGCATACTTCAGCTCGGGCGTGAGCCCCGGCACCAACGAAGCCAGGTAGGTGATCGCGGCGTTGTCGTTGAAGGCGGTGAGGAAAATCGCACCAAATTTCAGGGGCATTTCCGACAGACTCCCCAGGACGGGCGCGATCCACCACTGTTGGAGCGAGCCGTGGACGACCAGGCCAGCGAGGAAGAATCCGACCAGCACGGGCGAGCGCAGCCCGATCGGATCTTGATGATGCGCGGTGGCCTGGGTGAACGCGAGGAACACCAGGAATCCACCGAGGAATAGCGGCACGTAGTGCGCGGTGAGAACGGTCCAAGCCAGTGCTCCGACATGGACGGCCGTAACCCAGACCGGGACCCCGTCGCGGCGCTGAGCCGCATGGGGTTCATCGGCGCCGACCTCCGAGGGTGGATTTGACCCGGTCGCCAGCGCCTTGAATTCGCGCCTGAAGACCGCGTAGTAGAGAAGGTTCGAAATCACGATTCCGACCGCCGCCTTCCAGCCGAAGTGCTGGAGCATAAACGGGGTATCCCAGCCCCACTTGGCTGCGACCATCAGCACCGGCGGCGCGGCAAAGTGCGTCAGCGTGCCGCCGACTGAGATGTTGACGAAGAGCAGCCCGAGGGTCGCGTACCGCAGCCGCATGCTGGGGTTGAAGCGATAGAAGTTCTGAAGGAGCAGCAGCGCTGCGATGGTCATCGCGGCCGGCTCCGTGATGAAGGAGCCGAGGAGCGGGGCCAGGGTGAGGATCGAGAACCACCACGCGAGCGGCGTGCCTCCGCCCAGCGCGGCGACGCGTCCAAGGACGGACTCGGATAACCGCAGAATCGGACGCGTGGCCGCGATGGCCATGATCACCACCACGAAGAGCGGCTCCGTGTACTTCACGCCGTAGGTGACGTAGGTCTGCGCCGCATCCCAGCCCTTTGCGGCCGTGATTGCCGCCAGCAGCGGAATCACCCACAGGCCGAAAACGGCCTCGATCTCTCCGAGAAAATGCAACAGCTCGGCCTTGAAGCTGACCGGGGGCCGAGAACCTGGACGCAGGCCGCCCGAGGCCTCCAGTGCCCGGAGCTTCGCCTCATGCTCCTCGCGGGCATGATGCGCCCACTGCAGGATCTTCGGGGAACAAAACGTATGCAGGATCGCGAGCAGGAAAATACCCGAGGCGACGAGGTTGAAAGGTTGGACGCCGACGCGGTGCTTGAGTACCTCCCATAGGCTGAGTCCCTGCTCACCCGCCGTGTACGCCTCAAGGGGGAGCGGGAACGTGAGTGCACCGGAGCCCGCGGATGCCGCTGCGAGAGGAACCGAGCAGGCGGCAGCCGCAAGAGCCACCAAGGTGGGGCGAAAGAAGGCACTCATGGGGTGCCTACCTAGAACGTCCTAGGCCCAGCGCGCAAGCAAGCCCGGCAGGTCTGCGAGCGAATTGATGAAATGGTCCGCCTCCCGCCTTACTCGCTCCCGCGTCACATAGCGGCCAAATCCGACGAAGAGATCTGCCGCCGGCTTGGCCTCGAGGTCGCTGACGCCGTCCCCCACCATCACCACCGCCGAGGGTCGTAGCTCCGCCCGCAGTCGCTGCACGATCTCGGGTTTTCCGCCGGAACGCGTGGTCGGGTACGTCTCGTCAAACCCAGCGTAGCTTCCCTCTCCTGTGAAGTACAGGTCGACCGCCTCGATGCGCTCGATGCCAAGATGATCCGCCAGCGGACGGATCGCGTTCCGGAATCCGCCGCTCACGATCAGGGGCGTCCATCCACTCCGTCGCAGGCCCGCCAGAGTCTGCGAAGCCGTCGGTTCCACAGTGGCCACATACCTGCGCCCGATCTCCGCGACGTGTGCGGCGGTGGGGCGAATGATTTCAAGCCGGCGGCTGAAGACCGACTCCACGGGAATGCGCCCCTCCATGGCTGCCGTCGTCATGGCCTCGACCTCCGCGAAGATCGCGGGTCCGCGCAGACGCCCCAGCTCGTCGATGCCTTCGATCGCTGAAAGGGTGCTGTCGCAGTCAAAGAGAATCAGGCGTGGGGCACTCATGGATGGCAGCGCGGGAGAGCGTGGAGAGGACAGGCGCGAAGTCCGGACAAAACAAAGCCCTCCGCTTGGGGAGGGCTTCGGGACGCGATGCGGAAACGCTCGCGATTACTTCTTCGCGGTGACGCGCTTGAACTTCGTCGTGAACTTCTCGACGCGGCCAGCGGTGTCGACGATGCGCTTCTCGCCGGTGTAGGCGGGATGCGAGTCCATGGTGACGTCGCGGACGATGACGAAGTGCTCCTCACCGTCGATGGTCTCCTTGCGGGGAGACTTCATGGTCGATTTGGTGAGGAAGCGACGGCCGGTTCCGATATCGAGGAAGCAGACGTTGTTGAGCGAGGGATGGCCTTCGGGCTTCATGGCGAAAGGGTTTGGTTTCCGGGTCTCAGCCCTGGCGAGCCTTGTAACGGGGCTCAACCTTGTTGATCACGTAGATCTTGCCGCGGCGGCGCACGACTTGGCACGCCGGGTGGCGCTTCTTCGCGGATTTGATGGAGGAAACAACTTTCATAAAAGGTCCAGAAAAGCCGTCGGGGCGGTAGGTTGTCAACTCGATACTCCTGCCTCCTAGTTGAGACTGGGATCGTCGGGTTCCTCGGCCAGGATTCGCCACTCGGGGTGGAGGCCGGAGAGCAGTCCGCGCCAGAGCGTCTCGTCGGGCTGGAACTCCAGCAAGTCTGACCCCACCGGCATCACGACCCATGCGTCGCGGTCGAGTTCTTCCTCCAGTTGCCCGCCGCTCCATCCGGCATGCCCCAAAAACGCTCGGATCTCGAAGCCCGCCTCGCCGCGAAGCTCGATCGCCTTCTCAGGCTCGAGTCCGAAGTAGAGTTTGAGCTCCGTCCCGCTGGGTTCCACCTGCCACGCGCACAGGATCAACTGCTCTTCGCGCACCGGCCCGCCGCGGTAGACCGGCACCCCGGCCAGGGGTCCCAGAGCGAAAGCAGCGTCCAGCTCGCCCAGGGTCCTTCCCAATGGGCGATTCAACACCACGCCCATCGCTCCCTCGGAATCGTGGCTGGAAATCAGTACCACGCTTCGCCGGAAGGACGGGTCGCGCAGGGCGGGATGCGCCAACAGGAGCGAGCCCGAGAGTTCGGACTCCGAGCGGGACGAGACGCGACGGGTGCGCATCGGTGTCAGGTCCCGGCCGCCAGTTGGGTGACCTTGACTCCCGCATCCGCCAGCAGCGGCACGACGAGGGGATCGTTGTGGTAATCCTCCCGGTAGCGAATCTCCGCGATCCCGGATGCGGCCAGAATCTTGGCGCAGTTGATGCACGGGAAGTGCGTCACATACGCGACGCACCCTTCCACGGCACTTCCCCGCCGTGCGGCGTCCGCCACCGCATTCTGCTCGGCGTGAACGGTGGCCTGTTCGTGCCCGTCGCGCACGCGTGAGGCATGCGGCGTGCCGGGAAGGAACCCATTGTAGCCGGCGGCAACCAGCCGATTGCGGCGATCGCCCCCGCTGACAATGACGCAGCCCACGTGCAGCCGCTCGCACGGAGAACGCGTGGAGATGAGCACGGCGGTCGCCATGAAGTATTCGTCCCAGGAAGGACGAGTCGGAAAATGGGCCGTGGCCTCGGCGATCAGGTCGACCGGACCGCCGGAGCCGGCGGAAGGAACCACCTCACTCATGGCGGTAGGCAAGCGGACCGCGACGAGGCTGGCAAGTCGCCCGCGACGCCGCCTTGGCTTTTCTGCGGGACCCGTCACGCTCCCCGCCATGGTCCCGCTGCACGATCTCACGGCCTACTGCGACGAGCGCACCCGGATGTCTTTGTACAAGGATGCGCCCGGTGCGTTCAACGGCCTCCAACTCGCCAATGGTCGAGGTGTATCGAAGATCGGCGCGGCGGTGGACGTGGGGGTGGCGCCCTTCCGGGCCGCGGTGGAGGCCGGGGTGGACTTCCTGATCGTGCATCACGGTATGTTCTGGGATCAACCGCGCGCCTTCACGGGTCCGCATTTTGAACGTCTCTCCACGCTGATCTCGGGCGGCTGCGCCCTTTACTCGAGTCACCTGCCCTTGGACGGACATCCGGAGTTGGGTAACAATGCGATCCTGGCGCGGCAGCTCGGACTCCACCCCACCCTGCCTTTTCTGGTGCGAGATGGCCAATCGATCGGCTGGGCCTCTGAGTCGCAGCTGCACCGCAATGCGCTGCGCGCCTCACTTGAGAAGCTCTATCCGCGGGTGATTGCGGTGGAATACGGCTCGGCGATCCCGCAACGGGTGGCCTTTTGCAGCGGCAGTGGCAACAGCGCGGTACCAGAGTTACTGCGGTCGGGAATCGACACCCTGGTCACAGGGGAACTGCGCGAGGAGTGGTTTCCGGTGGCGCAGGACTACGGGCTCAACCTCTATCTCTGTGGTCACTATGCGACCGAAGTGCACGGCGTTCAGGCGCTCGCGGCGGACGTGGCGCGGCAGTTCGGCCTCCCCTGGACCTTCCTACGCACGGACAATCCCCTCTAGCGCCGCGCAAAGAATCCCTTTGCCCTCCGAGGGGCGCCGCGATTGCCTGAACGAGTTCACGATGAAGACCATCGCCATCCTCAACGGCCCCAACCTCGACCGACTCGGCAAGCGCGAACCGGAGATTTACGGACGCGCGACGCTGGCCGACATCGAGGCCGCACTGCGGGCGGAGTTCGGAGACAAGGTGAAGTTGGAATTTTTCCAGTCGAATCACGAGGGAGCGCTCATTGATCGGATCAATGCACTGGCCGATGCCAACGATGCGAAGAGCGCAGCGATCGTGATCAATCCGGGTGGCTTCACGCATACGAGCGTTGCGCTTCGGGATTCCCTCGCCGGCTCATCCTTGCCGGTCGTGGAGGTGCACCTGTCGAACATTCACCGCCGGGAGGCATTCCGCCAGCACTCCTACAGCGCCGGCGCTGCCGTCGGAGTGATTACGGGCTTGGGCGTTGAAGGCTATTTCGCCGCCGTGCGCTACCTGCTGCGTTCCTAAGCGCGCACGCCGGGAACTTTCAGGGGCCACCGAGCCATCCCAGCGCCGCGAGCGCGTGCAGACTGGCGCATGCGGCGAGCGCGGCCGCGAGGTCGTCCGCCATCACCCCCCAGCCACCGGGCAGTCGCTGAAGCTGCGCGATGCCGAAGGGCTTGGTAATGTCGAATAGTCGAAAGAGCGCGAAGCCCACGGCGAACAGGATCCACAGTGTGGCGGCGGACTCCAACCGCGACCAGCCCAGAAAACACAGGGGCATCGCCACCACCTCATCGATGATCACCTCGCCGGGGTCGGGCCGACCGAGGCCGCGCTCCGCCGCAGCGCAGATCCACACTGCCGGCAGCGCCACTCCCAGCATCACCCACGCGATTAAGTCCTCCGCCCCGGACTGAATGAGCCCTGCCGCCAACGCGAGTCCGACGAGCGAGCCCCACGTGCCGGGCGCGGGCAAGCGACGGCCGATCGGACCGAGGCAGGCGATCTCCACCCACAGGTCAAGCTGAGTGGTCGCAGGAAGCGGCGAGCGGTCAGGATCCATTCCGTGAGTTCGCTCCGTCCGTGTCGCTAAAGACGACCGTGCGGTGCTGGATCACGTAGCGAACCCCCGACCACACCGCGAGGATGGTGCCCAGCACGAATCCGTAGAATCCGATCTGGTGCACAATCTCGACAAAGAGGGTCAGATCCAAGGGGACAAAACGAGACCAGTCGCTCGCCGCCATCGGGGCGCCGAGCAGGAAGCCCAGCGCGATCAGCTGGGTCATGGTCTTGGCCTTGCCCCCGCGATCCGCCGGCACGATCACGCCCTTCGAGGCCGCCACCATGCGCATGCCGGTGATCAGAAACTCCCGGCAGATCGTGATCAGCGCGAGGGGAACCGGGATTTCGTTTTTCTGCACGAACGCCACGACTAGCCCGACCACCATGATCTTGTCCGTCAGCGCATCCATCAGCTTGCCGAACGTGGAGACGAGGCCCTGACGGCGGGCCAGGTAGCCATCAAACCAATCGCCCACCGCGCAGAGAATGAAGAGCCAGAAGGCAAGCGAAGGCGCCCCCGGAAAATCGCAGTACATCAGACCGACGATGACGAACATCGACGGGATGCGGGAAAGCGTGATCAGGTTGGGGAGGTTCATCGCCGCGAAGCAGGTAAGACGACATCCGCCCGAAGCGGCGTTGGCAAGGTGATCCTCCCGCTGGTCTTCATCCGGATCGACCCCGGCCCTCGCGACGGCCCGAACTCGCCCACTTCGCCAGCATCCGGCCCGTCAGGGAGCGGGGCTCTGCGTCGATGCCAAGGCGGGGGCCCGCGTACACCAGTTCCCCACCGGCTGAACCGCCTCCCGGACCCAGATCGACGATCCAATCCGCGAGGTGGATCACGTCGAGATTATGCTCGATCACGATCACCGTGTTGCCTGCGTCGCGTAGCTTGAAGAGCAGATCAAGCAGGCGCTGGATATCCACCCAATGCAGCCCGGTCGTCGGCTCGTCGAGGATGTACAGGGTTTCACCTTGCTGACGCTTACTCAGTTCCAGCGAGAGCTTGAGGCGCTGCGCTTCACCACCCGACAGGGTCGTCGCCGACTGGCCCAGCCGCAAGTATCCGAGGCCGACCGCGTCGAGCGTCGCGAGTTTGTCGATCACGCGTGGGATATTCCGGAACAGGCCGAGGGCCTCGCGCACGGTGAGGTCGAGGACGTCGGCGATGGACCGGCCATGAAAAAGAACCTCCAGCGTCTCGCGATTAAAGCGCCGCCCCCCGCAACTGGGGCACGGAGCGTAGGCATCAGCCATGAACAGCATGTCCAGCCGGATCACGCCGTCGCCCTGGCAGCGCTCACAGCGGCCGCCTCGGACGTTGAACGAGAATCGGCTGGGTCGGTAGCCGCGGACGCGAGCGAGAGGAACCTGCGCGAAAAGATCACGCAACAGGTCGAGCAGGCCGACAAAGGTCGCGGGGTTCGAGCGCGGGCTGCGCCCGATCGGTTCCTGATCCACCTGCACGAGCTTCTCGAACAGGTCCAGATTCTCGATGTGGCGGTGCTTTCCGGGGATGCCTCGCGCGCCGTTGAGTTTCCGCGCCGCAGCGGTGGCGAGGATGTCGTTCACGAGCGTGCTCTTGCCTGAGCCGGAAACACCGGTCACGCACGTGAGGAGGCCAACCGGGAATCGGACGTCGATGCCGCGGAGATTGTTCTCCCGGGCTTCGCGCACCGTGAGCCACGTACCGTCGGGGGTCTTCAGCGCGGTGTCCCGGGTCACCGCGATCGAGCGGGCCAGATAGGGTCCCGTGCGCGAACGCGCCATGGGCAGTTTCGCGCAGGCGGCGGGAGTGCCTTGAAAGAGCAGTCGGCCGCCCTCCGCCCCCGCCTCCGGGCCCAGTTCGATCAACTCGTCCGCCGCCCGCAGCGTATCTTCGTCGTGCTCGACCACGACGACCGTGTTTCCGCGGTCGCGCAACGCCCGCAGAGTCTCGAGCAGCTTCTCGTTGTCATGGGCGTGCAAGCCGATGCTCGGTTCATCGAGCACGTAGATCACGCCGATCAACCCCATGCCGAGCTGCGTGGCCAGACGGACGCGTTGTGCCTCGCCGCCGGACAGAGTGCCGTAGTCGCGTTGGAGCGTCAGGTACCCAAGGCCGGTCTCCTCCAGAAAGTGCAGTCGCTGCTCGATACCCTGCACCACTTCCCGCACGGCTTCGTTTTCGCCGGCTGGCGCGGACCATTCGCGGGCCAGCGCGCGGGCCGAGCCCACGTCGAGAGCGAGGAACTCCGGGAATGTGAGGCGCCGTGATCCGAGCGACAATTGGACTGCGCTGCTGAAGGCGCTGAGCCGGCGCCCCTGGCAGTCAGGGCAAGGCCCCGCCACCATAAACGTGCTCAGCCGAGCGCGAAAGCCCTCGCTGTCGGTCTCGAGGTAGCTGCGCTGCAGATCGGCGACCACGCCCTCGAACGCCATCGCCTTGGGCTCACGCATCCGTTTCAGCTTGAACGCGAACAGCCGATCCCCGGCGCCTTGAAGAAGAACGTCGCGGACCTCCGGAGGGAGATCCTGCCACGGCGTGTCGGGGTTGAAGGGAAGCTGCTCGGCCAGTTGCTTGAGCAGGGCGTTGTGCCGGATGATGAGGTTCTTCCCGCCGATCCGCCAGGGCTTGATCGCGCCCTCGCGAACCGACTTCTGCGCGTCAGGCACCATGAGCTCTGGCACGAACCGGGGCTTTCGGCCGAGCCCGCCGCAGCCCGCGCACGCGCCCTCCGCATGGTTGCATGAAAAGTGCCGCGGTGTGAGCCGGTCGAACACGTCGCCGCACGTTTCGCAGGCCAGCGACTGACTCAGCGGCAGTTCGCGCCAAGGATCCTGCGCCCCTCGCTGCGCCAACACGATGGCGCGATCTCGGCCTTCGCGGAACGTCAACTCAAGGGAGTCGGCGAGTCGGCTCCGTTGGTCCGCGGATGCCACCAGCCGGTCGATCACCACCTCCACCGCACATTCACGACTCCCGGTTGGGATCAGGTTCGGCTCCTCGAGCGAGCGGACCTCACCGTTCAGGCGGACGCGCTGAAACCCGCGCTGACGCAGTCGCGGCAATTCATCCCGCAGGACGGAAGGCTTCGCGCGCAATGCCGGAGCCAGAAGCATGATGCGCTCCCCGGCGCACTCCGTCAGGACCCGCTGCACGTTGTCGTCCAGCGACCGCTGCACAATCCGGCCTCCGTCCTTGGGGCAACGGGGTTCCCCGCGAATCGCCCACAGCAGTTGGGCGTAGTCGGAGATCTCCGTGACCGTCGCGATGGTGCTCCGCGGCGAGCCCCCTCCGGTCCGCTGCTCGATCGCCAGCACAGGGGAAAGACCATGAATGAAATCCACATCTGGACGTCGCAACTGATCCAAGACCTGTCGCGCCTGAGTCGAGAGCGACTCCATGTATTTGCGATAGCCCTCGGCGTACAGGGTATCAAAGGCGAGCGACGATTTTCCCGAACCCGAAGGCCCGGTGACGACCACGAGCTTGCCGCGCGGGATGCGCACCTCGAGGTTCTTCAGGTTGTGCTCCCGGGCGCCTTTGATGTGGATGTGGGTCGCAGGCTCCATGAAACAGCAGCGGATACCTTACGAGCCCGCCCTCAAACGCAAATGAGATTGAGATGTTGCCCATCATCAGCAACAAGCGAGGTCGCTTGATCTTGCGGCGTTTCCCGCAAACCTACCCCTTTTCCGCTCGCACCCCTGCAAGCGGTCGATTGAACCCCTGACTATGAACCAACCTCCGATCCCCCGGATCCGAGCCGCCGCATTGTCGGCTGGCCTGCTGTCCCTGTTCTGCGCGCTGGACCTCCATGCGGTCTCCTTCAACGAAGGTCGCTGGAAGGGCAGCTTCGACACCACCTTTTCGTTCGGTGCCATGTACCGCATGGCAGACCCGGGCGCCGACTTCTTCGGCACCGCGAACGGAGGGCGAGCGCTGTCAGTCAACGCCGACGACGGTAACCTCAACTACCGTAAGGGATGGGTTTCATCGCTCGTCAAGGGGACGCACGATCTTGAAGTTGAGTACGGCGAACACTTTGGCGCATTCGGCCGCGTCACCTACTTCTACGACAGCGTGAATGAGAAGGGCGTCCGTGACCGCACCCCGCTGAGCGACGAGGCGAAGGATCGCGTCGCCAAGCGCGCGGAGTACCTCGACCTCTACGGCCTGTGGCGTGGCGAGATCGGTGGACGCTCGGCCGACATCCGTTTCGGTCGCCAGGTGCTCAACCTCGGCGAGAGCACGTTCATCCCCAACGGCATCAACGTGGTCAACCCCGTGGACGTCGCCCGCCTACGCTCCCCGGGCTCCGAGCTCCGCGAGGCGCTGCTTCCGGTCACCATGCTCAAGGGCAGCTTCAGCCTGAGCGACACGGTGACGATCGAACCGTTCTGGCTGATGGAGTTCCGGCGCGTCGAAGTGGACCCGGCCGGCACGTATTTCTCCACGAATGATTTCGCGACCCGCGGCGGTCGCAATGTCTATCTCGGCTTCGGCGCGCTGAGCGACCAGACGCCGCTCGGCGCCATCCCGCGCACGCTGGATCGCGAGGGAAACAACTTCAATCAGTTCGGTATTTCGACGCGCGTGCTCGCGCCGGCGCTGAACGATACGGAGTTCGGTTTCTACCTCACGCGCTACCACAGCCGTCTCCCGGTGATCAGCGCCCGCACGCCGACGGCACCGATCGACACGAACCTCACCGGGCCGCTCACCGCCGTGTTTGTTCGCGCGGGTCTCCCGGCCGCCCAAGCCGCCGCGCAGGCCGCGGGCGTCTTCCAGCTCATTGTGCTGTCGCAAACCAACCCGGCGGCACTCTCGCCGGTGCAGATCGCGACGCTGCAGGCCGCCCAGACGCAGGCCGCGATCGCCGGTGCCCGACAGATCGCGCTCCTGACGGCAGCCGGCACCGGACGCTACTTCGTCGAGTACCCCGAGGATCTCACGATGCTCGGCGCGAGCTTCAACACGGACCTCGCCTCTACCGGCATCTCGCTGCAGGGCGAGGTGTCCTACAAGCAGGACGTTCCGCTGCAGGTGGACGACGTCGAGCTGCTGTTTGCCGCTCTTTCGACGCTGAATCCGGCCTTCGGTGCCAACAACCAAGTGGGCAACTACCTGGGCAAGTACGGCCAGGAGATCTCCGGTTATCGCCGGCACGGCGTGTGGACGGGTCAGGCCACGGCCACGAAGGTCTTCGGTCAGGTGTTGGGTGCAAGCCAACTCGCCCTGGTGACGGAGGCGGGCGGCGTCTACATCCCGGATCTGCCGGGCAAGGACAAACTCCGCTACGACGTCAACGGCACGTTCACCAGTGGCAACGGCGCGGCGATGGTCGGCACCGGGAGCACGCTTCCGGGCACTCCGCTGGACCAGTTCGCTGATCCTTTCTCCTGGGGCTACCAGATCCTCGGCCGCCTCGATTACACGAACCTGTTCGGCGGCGTGAACGTCTCCCCGTCGGTCGCATTCGTCCACGATGTTTCCGGCAATACGCCCAACCCGCTCGGTAACTTCATCGAGAACCGTCAGAGCCTCAACGTCTCGGTCGAGGTGGTCTGGCAGAACCGCTGGAGCGCCGAGTTCCGCTACGTGAACTTCTACGGCGGCGGGACGCAGAATCTGCTCGCCGACCGCGACTTCTTCGCGACGACCCTCAAGTACGCCTTCTGAGCCCTACCCCCATGAACACCTTTCTCTCTCTTCCCGCCCGACGTCTGGGCGTCGCCCTCCTTCTGGTCGGCTCCTCCGCGGTCGCCGCGATTTCCGAGGCCGATGTCGCCCGCCTGGGCAAAGATCTGACCCCGCTCGGCGGCGTGCGTGCCGGCAATGCGGACGGATCGATCCCGGCCTGGACCGGCGGTGTCACGCAGGCTCCGGCGGGCTACCAGCCCGGCGATCACCATCCCGATCCCTTCGGGAACGATCAACCGCTCTACACGATTACCGCGCAGAACGCCGCCAGTTACCAAGGTCAACTGACGGCCGGACAGCGCGCTTTGCTGCAGACGTATCCCGGGTACTCGATCCCCGTCTACCCGACGCGGCGCAGCGCGGCCGTTCCGCAGCGCATCTATGATGCGACAGCGCGGATCGCGACGACGGCGAAGGTCGCCAACAATGGCGCCAATGTGGAAGGCGCCTTGGTGGGCGTCCCCTTCCCGATTCCTTCGAGCGGCATCGAGGTCATCTGGAATCACCTGCTCCGCTACCGTGGCGACGCCGCCAACCGCCACATCGGTCAGGCCGCCCCGCAGCGCAACGGATCCTACTCGCTCGTCGAGTTCCGCGATGAGTTCCTCTTCAACTACACGCGCGAGAGCGTTTCCGGTCAGGATCTCGACAATGTGCTGCTCTACTTCAAGCAGGCCGTGGTCGCTCCCGCCCGCCTCGCCGGCACGATCCTTCTCGTCCACGAAACGCTGGATCAGGTGAAGGAGACGCGCCGCGCTTGGGTCTACAACGCCGGCCAGCGCCGCGTCCGCCGCGCCCCCAACGTCGCCTACGACGCCCCGGGCACCGCCGCGGATGGCATGCGCACGAGCGACCAGTTCGACATGTTCAACGGCGCCCCGGATCGTTACGAGTGGGAATTGGTGGGCAAGCGTGAGATGATCGTGCCTTACAACAGCTACCGGCTGCATTCGAAGGACGTGAAGCACGCCGACATTCTCAAGCCGCTGCACATTAACCAGTCGCTCACTCGCTATGAGTTGCACCGCGTCTGGGTCGTCGAGGCCAAGCTGAAGCCCGGCGCGTCTCACATCTATCCGCGTCGCACGTTCTACGTCGATGAGGACTCGTGGCAGATCCTGGCCGTCGACCAATACGATTCGCGCGGAGAGCTCTGGCGCGTCTCGGAGGCCCATTGCATCCAGTACTACGACGCGGGACTGTTCTGGAGTACGCTCGAGGTGCATACCGACCTGCAGGCGGGTCGCTACCTTGCCATCGGTCTCGATAACGAGTTCGAGATGTACAACTTCACGATCAAGCGCTCGCCCTCGGATTACGTGCCGGAGAGTCTCCGTCGCGAAGGCGTCCGTTAAACCGTGGTTCGCGCGCTCGCGCGCCGCGGCTTCGCGGCGCTGCTTGTCCTCGCCGTCACTCTCGCCGCCCGGGCCGCTCCGGGCGGCGCTCGTTCGCTGCTGCTCGATGGCGCGGTACGCCCCGATGGCGCCGTGGTCGCCGTCGGTGAGCGTGGCGCCATCCTGCTGAGTCAGGACGCCGGCGCGACGTGGCGGGCCATTCCCTGCCCGGTCGACTTCGCCCTCACGGGTGTTTCCTTCGCCGATGCGTCCACGGGCTGGATCTGCGGCCACGGTGGCGTGATCCTGGCCACTCGGGACGGCGGGCGGCAGTGGGAGCGACAGCTGTCCGAGGAATCCAGCGAGACCATCTTTCTCGATGTCGTGGCTCTCGGGCCACAGAACGTGGTTGCGGTGGGCGCATTCGGCGTGGTTCGGGTAACTCAGGACGGCGGACGTACGTGGGCGTCGCCGTCGACGCCCGGAGAGGATGCCCATCTGAATCGCATCCTCGCCGATCGCACGGGAACGCTCTGGCTTGCTGGCGAGCGCGGTGTGTTGCTCCGTTCGGTAGACCGTGGACTGACCTGGGAGCGGGGAGCTGCCCCCGAAGACGCCCCTTCGCTTTACGGACTGCTCCGCCTCGGGTCAGGCGATCTGCTCGTCCATGGCCTGCGCGGCCATGCATGGCGCGTCACCGCCGATGGTCAGGTGGCGGACGTCGCGATCGAGTCCCCCGTCATGCTCGCTGCCAGTTGCCGGCTGAGCAATGGGACTGTTCTCCTTGCGGGCGCCTCGCGCTGGTTCTTCGTCAGTGAGGACGATGGTCACACCTTCCGGCGGATCACCCTGCCGCTGACGACCGCCGTGGCCGAGTTGCTGCCGCTGCCCGATGGCCGCGTGCTCGCCTTGGGCGAGGCGGGAGTCGCTATCCTCCGACTACCGCCGCGCCCTTGAACCGTTGCCTCAGCCCGTGACGCCATCGAACTCCCCCCGCCTTTCGCAGCGGATCATCCAGGCACTCGAATCGCTGCTTTTCGGGCACCGCATTTGGGTCCTGACGGCGTTCGCCGTCGTCACCGTGGTCTTGGTCGGCGCGGCCACCCGGCTGAGGATCGACGCCAGCTTCAATAAGTCGCTCCCGAAGGACCATCCTTACATCAAGGTATTCACCCATCATCAGGCGGAGTTCGGCGGCGCGAATCGCGTTCTGATCGCACTGATCGCGCGCGATGGGAACATGTTTTCGCCGTCGTTCTTCGCGGCGCTGAAAGCGGCGACCGATGAGGTCTTCTTCTGTCCCGGGGTCGATCGCGCCCAGGTGCAGTCGATCTTCACGCCGAATGTACGCTACATTGAGGTCGTGGAGGATGGTTTGACGGGAGGATCCGTGATCCCGGCGGATTTCACGCCGACGACCGAGGGGTTCCGGCGCGTCCGCGAGAACATCATCAAGTCGAACCGCGTCGGGCAGCTCGTCGCCAACGACTTCTCGGGCGCGATCATCAGCGCGCAGCTGCAGGAGATTGATCCAGCGACCGGGCAGAAGCTCGACTATCAGAAGGTGGCCGCCGCGCTGGAGACTCGGGTGCGGGACCGCTTCCAGTCGAATGAGATTTCGGTACACATCATCGGCTTCGCGAAGGTCATGGGCGACGTGGCGGACGGCGCCCGCGGTGTGGCGCTTTTCTTCCTCGTGGCCCTCGGGATCACCACCCTGCTCGTGTGGGAATTCGCCGGTCGGTGGAAGCTCGCGGGAGCGCTCCTTCTCTGCTCCTTGATCGCGGTGAGCTGGCAGATCGGGACGCTCACGCTGCTCGGGTTCGGCATCGATCCGATGTCCATTCTCGTTCCTTTCCTGATCTTCGCGATCGCGGTGAGCCATGGCGTTCAGATGGTGCGCGCTTATCGCGATGCCGTCTTCTCAGGACTCAATGGCCAGGCGGCTGCGCGCGTCGCGTTCCGGCAGCTCATCGTGCCGGGGGGGCTGGCGCTGATCACCGATACGATCGGCTTCATCACGATGCTCGTGATCCGAATCGACACGGTGCGGGAGCTCGCCATCGCCGCGAGTCTCGGGGTCGGACTGATCCTTCTGACCAACCTGCTGCTATTGCCCATCCTGCTTTCCTTCCTGAACCTGCCGGCGTCGTACCAAGCGTGGGCGGAAAAGCGGCGTCAGCGCACCGACCGCTTCTGGCGGAAGTACTGCGGGCTCTTCACCCCGGGGCGCGCCGCCGTGGCGATCGGTGTGTCCACCGCAGTCGGCGTCTGGGCGTGGAATAAGAGCGCTGAGGTGCGCGTGGGCGACTCGCAGGCGGGCGTTCCCGAGCTGCGCCAAGACTCCCGCTACAACCAGGACTCACGGACCATCATCTCCCGTTTCTCCATTGGCATCGACGTGATCACCGTCTTCGCCGAGGCGGGGCCTAATGCCTCGGTCGACTATGACGTCGTCTCAGCGATGGATCGCCTGGAGGGCCGCCTGCGCAATCTTCCGACCGTCCAATCGGTCGTGAGCCTCAGCAGCCTGGCCAAGGGCGTAAACGCAGCGTGGAACGAGGGTTCGCTGAAGTGGCGCGTGCTTCCGCGCGACTCCAGCGCCCTCGCGCAAGCAACGTCGCCCATCGAGACTGCCACGGGCATGCTCAACAGCGACGCCAGCGTCATGCCGATCATGGTGTTCCTGACGGATCACCGCGCTGAGACCCTGAAGAGCGTCACCCAGACCATCGAGGACTTCATCGCGGAGCATCCGCCAGAGAAGGTGCGCTTTCGCCTAGCCGGCGGGAACGCCGGGGTGATGGCCGCCACCAACGATGTCGTGCAGGCGGCACAAACCCCCATTGTGCTCTGGGTCTTCGGGTCAGTCATCGCCCTGTGCCTGCTGGTCTTTCGCTCCCTGCGCGCGACGCTGTGCATCGTGCTGCCCCTCGGCCTGGTGTCCTACCTCGGCTACGCCTTGATGGTGTTCCTCGACATCGGCCTCAAGACCGCGACGCTTCCGGTGGTCGCTCTCGGCGTCGGCATCGGGGTGGACTACGGCATCTACATCTTTGCGGTGCTGCAGCGTGAACTCGACAACGGCGTGGCCTTCGCCGAGGCGCTCTTCCACGCTTTCCGGGACACCGGTGGAGCGGTCGTCTTCACCGGACTGACGCTGGCCGCCGGTGTGGGCACGTGGGCGGAGTCAGCACTCAAGTTTCAAGCCGACATGGGCGTGCTGCTCAGCTTCATGTTCCTCGTGAACATGCTGGCTGCCGTTCTCCTGTTGCCTGCGCTGGCGCTCTGGCTCTATCGCCGGCCGAGCCTCCGTTCCTCGAACTAGAGGGGCCTAGAATCGGTTGATCGCCGCGATCACCGCGTCCACCTGGGGCTCCGTCAGCTCCGGGAAGATGGGCAGGCTGAGGCAGGTCGCCGCCGCCTGCTCCGCGATGGGCAGGGAGCCGGCCGAATAACCGAGGTGTGCATAGCAGGCCTGCTGATGCAGGCACCGCGGATAAATGAGGTCCGTACCGATCTCGCAGGCCGCGAGGTGCTCGCGCAGAGCATCGCGCCGGGGATGGCGCAGGGTGAACTGGTGAAAGACGCTCGCCCCGTAGCTCGGCTGGTCCGGCAGTCTTGTGTCCGCGAGCCGAATCTCCCGCAGGTAACGCCCCGCGATCGCCTGCCGACGAGCGGTCCAACCGGCGAGATGCGGCAATTTGACGTTCAGCGCCGCTCCTTGGAAACCATCCATGCGGAAATTGAAGCCGACCAGGTCATGGTGGTACCGCCGCGTCGATCCGTGGACGCGCAGGGTGCGCGCCGTCTCGAAGAAGCCTTCGTGCCGGGAGACGAACGCACCACCCTCCCCGCATGCGCCGAGATTCTTGGTCGGATAAAAGCTGAAAGTCCCGCAGTCGCCAAGCAGCCCCACCGGGGTCCCACGATAAGCCGCGCCCACCGCCTGGGCGCAGTCCTCGATGACGAACAGGCCGTGGCGCTGCGCGATCGCGAGGATCTCATCCATCCGCGCCGGCTGCCCGAAGAGATGTACCACCACGATCGCCTTGGTGCGCGGCGTCACCGCGGCCGCCACTGCCTCGGGGCTCAGGTTGAAGGTGCCTTCCTCGATCTCGACGAAAACCGGGGTGGCCCCAACGTAACTGATACCCCACGCGCTCGAGGCGAAGGTGAAGGGGGTCGTGATCACTTCGTCCCCCGGCCCGAGCTTGGCCAGTACCGCGCCCACGTGCAGGGGCGAGGTGCCGCTGTTCATGCCGAGCACGCGAGGGTATCCCAACGTCGTACCGAAGGCCCGCTCGAAGTCCTCGACATCGCGTCCAAGGCAGAAGCGGGTGCCGTCATAGGCTGACGCAATCGCCGCCAGCACGTCGTCACGGAGAGCGCGGTGCTGAAGAGCCAGGTCGAGGAAGGGAACTTTCATCCCGCAAAGCCTAGGCCAGCCTCGCGCCGGGGGCAATCCCGCACGATCAGGAGGCGCGGCGAGGCCGCTGCAGCGCCATAATCAGGGCGGAGACGAGCTCATCCAATCCGGGGTTCTTCGCCTCGAAGTCAGCCTTCAATCCTGCCGCTTTGAGCGAGGCCGAGGTCTGAGGGCCGATGCTGCCAGCAAGCGGACGACGCACGCCCGGGGCCAACTGGAGGTACTTCGCCTGCTGGGTGAAGGATTCGACGGCACTGCTGCTGGCGAAGAGCACCGCATCGGCGCCGCGCGTGCGGAAATCCGCCGCCGCGGACTCGTCCGACAGGTCAGTGAGGTCAGTGCGGTAGACAGGCAGCAAGTCAACGATGGCCCGCGCCTCGTCGAGCGCGCGCACGAGAGTATCCCGGTTGCGGTTGCCCGTCACCACGAGGACCTTGGCACTGTCGAGGCTCCCGGTGGCGATCAACGCCTCCGCGAGACTCTCCGCCGTCGCCACCTCGGGTTGCAACTCCACCCGGAGGTGCAGCGACGCGATTTCCCGCGCGGTCGCCTCTCCGACGCACGCGATCCGGATCAGCCCAAGGCTGCGGATGTCGTCAAAGATGCGCCGGAACTCCTCGAAGAAAAAGCGGACACCATTCGGGCTGGTGAACACCAGCCAGTCATAGCCGCCGAGTTCCGGGAGGACCTCAGCGAGGTCGTGCTTGGAGACGTCCTTGGTGATCGTGATCAGCGGAAGCTCCAGCACCTCGGCGCCCAGTGTCTCCAACTTTTCCCGGAGCGCGCTTGCCTGAGTGCCGGCACGCGTCACGACGACCCGACGACCGAAGAGCGGGAGGCGCTCAAACCATCCGAGCGCTTCCCTCTCCTTCGCCACGTCGCCGATGATGACAATCGCCGGCGCCGTCAGCTCCGCCTTGTCCACCGCATCGGCCAGTTTCCTCACCGGGGCGGCAACACTGCGCTGACGCCCCAGGGAAGCCCACTGCACGACCACTGCTGGCGTGGCGGGGTCCAGGCCGCCCGCCTGCAGTTCCTGAAGCACCTGCCGCAGATGGCCCATGGCCATGTAGATCACCAAGGTTGCATCCGGCAGAGCTCCGAAGCGCCGCCAGTCTGTCGTCGGCACACCCTTCGACGGATCCTCATGCCCGGTGAGGAACACGACGGACGCGCTCGTATTCCGGAGCGTGAGCGGCACACCGCCGTAGGCGCCAGCGGCCAGCGCGGCGGTGACCCCCGGAACGATTGCGAAAGGAATGCCCACTGCCGCCAGTCGGCGCGCCTCCTCGCCGCCCCGACCGAAGACAAACGGATCGCCCCCCTTGAGTCGCACGACGGAATGCCCCGCCTTCGCCTCGCGGACGAGAATCTCCTCGATCTCGTCCTGCGGTCGGGAATGGAACCCCGCCTTCTTGCCCACGTAGATCCGGCGCACCTCCGGACGGCAACTCGCGAGCAGCGCCGGATGCACCAGATAGTCGTAAACGACCACGTCGCACCGCTCCAGAAGCTCCCGTGCGCGGACCGTGATGAGACCAGGATCTCCGGGCCCAGCTCCGACCAGATAAACCATGCCTACTGCCATAACCGATGTGCGTCCCTAGGACGCTAGCCCCAACTCCCGCAGGATCCGCGCCGCGGTCGCATCGGGTGCCGTCACCTCATCCGCGCGCAGGTCGCGGTGGTGAGCTCCGATCTTCTCATGAAAGAGATGCAGGCTGCAATCGGTGGCGTGCACGGCCACGGCCGTGTGACAGCCTCCGCCCAGCGCACGTTGGAAAGCCCGCTCCAGGGAGACCTGACGCGACGTTCGTTCGTCGAACACGGCGCGCCACGCCGCACCTTCGCCGCGGCGGCATTGTACCGCGATGGCTGCCTGCCCGACCGCCGGGACCATGTCGGTGATCGCAAAGGGACGAAACTCAAGATTCGGCCACGCTTGAATCCCGAGGCGCCGCAGCCCGGCCGCCGCCAGCACGCTGGCGTCTGCGACCTTCAGCTCACCGATTTTCTTCAAACGGGTGTCCACGTTGCCGCGGATCTCGGTGAAGGCCACCGCCGGGTGCAGACGGCTCAGTTGCAGCCGTCGCCGAGGACTTCCCGTGGCGACCAGCGACAGCGCGGTCACGCCGGCCTGCACGACCAGCACGTCGCGGGGATCCTCCCGCGGGAGGTAACCGGCGATCTCGAGGCCCTCCGGCATCTCGCCGGGGAGGTCCTTGGTGCTGTGCACGGCCAAGTCCGCGTCTCCGCGCAACAGTGCCTGCTCCAGCTCGGACGTGAACAAGCCCTTGCCGCCCTTCTTTTCCAGGGACCACTCGGTTTGCCGGTCGCCCGTTGTGACGATGCGCAGCAGCTCGGTCGGTAAGCCAAGCTGCTCGGAGAAGCGCGCGCCAACCTGCTCGGACTGAGTCAGGGCCAACGGACTCTTACGAGTGGCGATGACAAGGGGCTTCACGCAGCGCGTCGAAGGGCGGAGCGGGAGTCCGGCACGCCTGGCGCGCCGGACTCGCCCGGGACTTCGCCCCTTAGTAGGAGGCTTGGACGCCCTTGATGTTCTTCTTCGACATCCAAGGCATCATGCTGCGAAGGTAGGTGCCGGTCTTCTCGATCTTGTGCTTCTGACCGGCCGCGAGGAGCTTGTTGTAGTTCTTGAGACCGCCCTTGTATTCCTTCACCCACTCGCGGGTGAACTGGCCGGTCTGGATCTCCTTCAGGATCCGCTTCATCTCGGCCTTGGTGGCCTTGTTCACCACGCGCGGACCGCGGGTGATGTCGCCATACTTCGCGGTCTCGGAAATCGAGAAACGCATGCCGGCGATGCCGCTCTCGTACATCAAGTCACAGATGAGCTTCAGCTCGTGGAGACACTCGAAGTACGCCATCTCAGGCTGGTACCCGGCCTCGACCAGCGTCTCGAAGCCCGCCTGCACCAGGGCGCTCGCGCCACCGCAGAGGACGGCTTGCTCGCCGAAGAGATCCGTCTCGGTCTCTTCCTTGAACGTCGTCTGCAGCACGCCCGCGCGGGTGGAGCCGATGCCCTTGGCCCAGGCCAGCGCGGTCTGCTTGGCCTTCTTGGAACGGTCCTGCGCGACGGCGATGAGGGCGGGCATGCCCTTCCCCTCGGCGTAGAGGCGACGCACCATGTGTCCGGGACCCTTGGGGGCGACCATGATGCAGTCGATGTCCTTGTGGAGCTTGATCAACCCGAAGTGGACACCGAGGCCATGGGAGAAGAGCAGCGTCTTGCCCTTGGAAAGATTCGGCAGGATGTCCTTCTCGTAGACATCGGCCTGCTTCATGTCCGGGAGACCGACCATGATGACATCGGCGCGGCGAACGGCCTCGGCGGTGTCAAACACCTCGAAACCGTGCTGCTTCGCGACGGCGCGGGATTTCGAGCCCGGGTAGAGGCCGATGATGACC
>JACCDG011238483.1_pt1 | contig 48523 bp, 50 predicted proteins | sample 7442471 | NCBI WGS metagenome assembly JACCDG01 (sample SAMN15323444, study PRJNA562643) | freshwater metagenome | isolation source: river surface water | place: USA:Blue River Watershed | collected 2017-08-17
CCTCACTCCCAACCACGAACCTATCAGCCCCCTAACCCCGCACCACCCCACCCCACCTTGCTCAAAACAGTTGATTTTACAGTGCCAAATGACCCAACCAAACAACAAAATCTGCCCCAAATTTCACTTGACAAATCTTCCAAATCGTGTATAATATATATAGTTTTGAGTGCAAAGTGCTGTCGAAAAGACAACACTTTTGATTCAAAATTTGGTTCCGAGAATCCTCTCGAGACCGGCTCATTCACATGTTTTCAAGGAGATCATTCATGATCAAGCGCATCTTGGCCACTCTGGCCCTCATTCTGATTTCCGCCCCTGCGTTCGCGCAGGACTCACGGTGCCAACAGCACCACGGCGGCGGTCAATCCGGCTGGTTCGGCTGCGGTTCCTACTCGCAGTCCCAACAGTTCGTTGTCGGCGGTAACCAGCAGGTTACCAACGGCGGCGTCGTTTACGGTGGCCAACAGGCCATCTTCCACAACGCCCCATCGACGATCCAGGTGGTCGGGTCAACCAACCCACCCATCTGTCGCACTGTTGAACGCACCTTCTGGGAGCGTATCGCAGGGGGCGCAGGTGAAGGCGTCATCGACGCCATCACAGGAGCCGCACTCGGCGCCGCCGGCGACCGCATTGGCGGCACAGGTGGCAAGTGGACGAGAACTGGAGCTGCAGCAGGTTTCGGCATCGGATTCAACCAAGGATCCGCACAGCGATTCATCACTGTGTGCTGGCAACCTCCGCAGCCTGGAACAGCGACGGCGGGTTTGGGAACGACGCACTCCCAAGGTGCGGTCACCCGGTATTCGTGCAATCCGCGAGTCGGAGGCGAAGCCTTCGTGCTCCAGGTCGGCCCCGGTGTGTTCTGTCCAACCCTGGAGAGTGCGATGAAGATCGCAGCTCTCACGGGGCAACCGATTCAACCGCTGCAAGGCGGCGTCAGCATTGCTGGCCAAGGTTTTGAGACTCCGGACAGCCCCCAGCTGTTCCAGAACATCATCAACCTGATGGCCAGGACCATCGGTGGCACTCCGCCCTCTGCTCAGCAACCGCCGCAAGCTGGCAACCCGAACGCCCCTCTCTGGGGCTGGTCTCACCCGCAAGCCACAGCCAACAACAAGATGACCTGCTTTGCGACACGGCCTGTTGCCAACAAGCCCGCCCAGTGTTCCGACATCACCGTCGAACCTGCAACGCCTTCCGAGACCGAAACCGACTGGAGCGCACGGATGTCCAGGAAGGCTGGTTTCCAAAACTTCACCGTTTCGGGCGTGAAGGCCAACTGACCAACTCAGACTGAAAAAATTCGCTGGAATTCCAGCAAACACACCAATTCCGGTGGGCCCCCAACGCTTAGGCGAAGGGGGCTTGACTTTTTATATAATTCATGTATAATATATCCCATGAGCGGGCATCAGGTCTTTGGACCAAAACCCTCTCAATGATGTTCCGTGTTCCACAACCAACCTTTTGAAAGGGGTCACCATGCCCGCAACCACACCCATGACTCCCGAGTCCCTCCAGGCAGACATTGTCCGCCTGGACGCGGAGATCGTTCGACTCAGTACCCTTCTCACCGAGAAGAGCGGTGAGAGCGACGGCCTCCGCCGCAGGCTCCAAGAGCTGATCGATGAGATGGAGGGCCCGGACGGCCTCCGTGCCCAACTGACGGCGGCCCAAGCGGCCACCGCACAGGCCAGGCTCGAGCGCAACGTCGGATGCGCCATCGCGGCGATCGTCGCGCTGTTCATCGGCGGCTTGATCGGGTTCTGGGTCGCCCCCAAGGGCGACACCAACGGCCTCAAGGCGGACATCGTCCGTCTCGAGGACGATCTCAAGAAAGCCAAGAAAGAGGCCGCCGACTGCCGCAACACCGTGCCGCCGGCAACCCCGACCGTACCGGCCCCCACGCCGACACCGGTTCCCGCAACGGGAACCACTGGTGGCAGCCCCGCCATCGCTGACGCCACCACGGTGGTCGTCATCAACCCGGGCGGTAACGGGCAACAGCCTTCGGTGACTGTCGAGAAGAAGCGTGGTGGCACTCAAGTCACCCCGCAAGCTCCGGCTCCCGCGCCGGCTGCCTCCAACCCCAGGCCGCAAACGGGGGTCACCTTCTGGGGCTGGATCCACCCCAACGCATCTCCGACGAACAAGATGGCCTGTTATACGGACCGTCCCACAACCGAGAAGATGCCGGCTGGGTGCTCTCAGACCACCGTCGAACCTGCAACGCCTTCCGAGACCGAAACCGACTGGAGCGCACGGATGTCCAGGAAGGCTGGTTTCCAGCGGTTCACCGTTGAACGTGCGAACGTTCAGTGAGAGACCGCCTGGTCCGAAAAGGCCCGCTATTGCAGCGGGCCTTTTTTCTACTATTGACAAGATGTATTATATTATGTTATAATGTTTTTATTACAAGTACACAAAATCCATGAAAAAAATTTATCAAAAAACAATAGTATTTATTTCAGTCGCTTCTATTTTACTCTCGGGGCAATTTTCTGTATACGCACAATCTGACAACGGTTCTTGGACCACTGCAGACACTGGATCATGGACTACCGCAAACACTGGATCATGGACCACTGCAAACCCATACGACAACGGTTCTTGGACTACAGCAAATACTGGTTCTTGGACCACTGCAGACACTGGATCATGGACTACCGCTAACCCTGGTTCTTGGACTACCGCAAACACTGGATCATGGACCACTGCAAACCCATACGACAACGGTTCTTGGACTACAGCAAATACTGGTTCTTGGACCACTGCAAATACTGGCACTGGTGTAACAAACTACAACTGTACAACTGGTACATGGAATGGAACCAACTGTGTGAACACTGTTAACGGCACTGTCGTTAATAACTACAACTGTACAACTGGTACATGGAACGGAACCAATTGTGTGAACAACGTCAACGGAACCGTAGTCAATACATACAACTGTAGTGTGGGGACATGGAATGGAACGAACTGCGTTAATACAATTAACGGTACCGTAGTTAATAACTATAACTGTGCTGTGGGAACATGGAATGGAACGAACTGCGTCAACACCCTCGTTGGTACCGTCGTCACTAACTACACCTGCCAAACCGGCACCTGGAATGGAAACGGTTGTGTGAACACTGTAACTGGTAACCCAATTACCAACTACACCTGTGACGCAGGGTACAACCTTGTTGGCACCAATTGTGTACGCAACGTTAACGGTACACCGATTACTAACTACGTTTGTCAGAGTGGTACTTGGAATGGAACGAATTGTGTGAACACAGTAACTGGTAACCCAGTGACCAACTACACCTGTGCTTCTGGATACAACCTTGTTGGCACCAACTGTGTACGTAATGTTAACGGTACTCCGATCATCAACTACACCTGTCAGACTGGCACATGGAATGGAACCAACTGTGTAAGTACAGCAACAGGTAACCCAATCACCAACTATACATGTGACGCAGGGTACACCTTAGTAGGAACGAACTGTGTTCGTAACGTTAACGGTACAGCTGTTACCAACTACACCTGTACAACAGGAACATGGAATGGAACCAACTGTGTGAACACTGTAACCGGTCAGGTAATTACCCAGACTGTTTGTCCAAATGGATCAAATTGGAACGGAACCAACTGTATTAACACAGTAACAGGAACCGTTGTTACCCAGACTGTTTGTCCTTCAGGCTCAACCCTCACCAACGGACAATGTGTCAACACTGTTACAGGGACTGTGATTACCAACACGACCTGTCCATGGAATTCAACATGGAATGGAAGTAATTGTGTGAGCACTGTTACAGGAAGTGTAGTTACTACAACTACATGTCCAGCGGGCACTACGCTTGTCGGCAATACATGTCACGCGACAGTTTCTGGACAAGTTGTTATGAATACAACATGTCCTGTGAACACCACGCTCGTCTCTGGCGTTTGTCAGATGATTACGAGTGCACCAATCGCTTCATACCAAACATGTTGGAACGGGTCTGTTATCCCGACATCATCAGTGTGTGCACCTCAGTACAAAGTATGTTCAAACGGAGCAAGTATTCCAATTAACCAGACATGTTATGTCGCAACTACTCCAGTTGTCACACCTATTAAGATAGCGTTTAACAACGTCGTCACTAGTCTTGCAACAGAGGTAACACACAACCAAGGACGTTGTAACGGAATCGGACTCATCGCACAAGGAGCTCAGTCAACTGGTTGGTTCGAGTATGGTGAGACTGCCAACCTTGGTCGCACCACTCTCTCAGCCAACATCGGTTCTGCTGATACCGCCCCATTCTCTAACCTTCTTACTAACCTTAAGCCTTCCACCAAGTACTACTGCCGCGCAGTGATGCAGAACCAGTACGGAACAGTGAAAGGGGAGCTCGTCAGCTTCAACACTAAGAGCAAGGCAACTACATACATAAAGCCTGCCGTCGCTGTCACTCCAAGCAAAGTCCCTGCGACAACCACAACCAAGAAGAACGAAGTCGTTTGTTCTGACGGAACAACTGTTACTGTTAAGAATTCTTCTGCAGCGACCCTCCTTACAGATGGACAAAAGCTCGTCTCGCTTAATGTAGAAAAGACAGAAGGAAAGATTGCAAGTGACGGTATCGTTAAGTTCAAAGTAAGTTTTAAGAACCTAACTGACTCACGCCTCACTGGTGTTGTTATCAAAGTTAAACTTCCAGAAGAAGTGAGACTCCTTGAAACTAACGCCGGCATGTATGATGCTGTGACACGTACCATAACCCTTAGCCAAGACACACTCGACCCATATACAGAAGGAGTTGTGCTCTTCTCAGGTGTTGTTGCAAAAGACGCAGCTCTAGGAAAGACTATCGTCACGAACGCATACATCGCTTACACAGTTCCTGGAACTAACACCCAAGACGAAGTGACTGCATATGTTATCGGTTCTGTTGTCCCAACAGGTGACACAGGAAACGCTGATACTGGTGCCAAGAAGGTTATCGGAGCCTCATCGGCAACTTCAGTTGATGGTCAGGGATTCCTCCCTAACAGCCTCATTGAGTGGCTCGCACTCATCGCTATTCTTTTCATTATCTTCATCCTAGGTAGAAGCGTTTATGCTTCTTACAAGGAGGGAGACACTGCTCATCACTAAAAGATATAGTTACAGAGTGTCTGGTTTCTTAACAAAAGCTCTCCAAAGATAAATGCCTGGAGAAAACTGCAGGAATGCAACAAGGCCGCCCCGAAGGGGCGGCCTTGTTGCATATGGTATTATTGTTAGATGAAAGAGACTTTTCTTGTTGATGAAACCGAGCTTGATGACTTGGCCGAAGATGTAGTTAGCACCTTGTCTAAACATGGTAGCGGTACCGCGACAGTCCTTCTCTTAGAGGGAGACATGGGGGCCGGGAAGACGACCTTTACCAAGACACTAGGGAAGACCCTCGGTATTCCCTACGATGACATTCACAGCCCAACCTTTATTCTTAAGAAAGAATATAAGACAAGCCACGACACCTTTAAGAAACTTATTCATATCGACGCTTACCGGTTCGAGACACCAAATGAGGCTGAGATGTTAAAACTCGAGGATGATCTAGGAGAGCCATCAACGTTAGTCGTCATTGAATGGCCTTCTAAGATGGGGTATACAGACGGAGACATGATTCTTTCTTTTAACCATGAAGGGGAAACGACGAGGAATATAACGATAGACTACGCACCACATGGCAACAAAATTTAAAAAAACTGTAGTACTCCTAGACTCACACGCGATACTTCATCGCGCCTATCATGCAATGGGAGGGTTCGCCACCCACGACGGTAGACCAACAGGCGCTCTCTATGGATTCGTCACCATGGTACTTCGTATTTACGAAGATATTAAGCCTGACTATGTAATCGCTTGTTTTGACCTTCCTAAGCCAACCTTCCGTCACACGAGTTACGAAGGGTATAAGGCCGGAAGACAAAAGACAGACGACGGACTGATAGAGCAGATACAGGCTACGCCAGCCTTGTGCGAAGCGCTTTCTATTCCAGTGTATTCTTATGAAGGGTTTGAGGCAGACGACCTTCTAGGGACACTTGCTGAACAATTAAAAAAGGAGGACGGCACACGTGTTGTTATCGCAAGTGGTGACATGGACACCTTTCAGCTTATCGAAGATGACAAGGTGGTGGTGTATACATTGAAAAAAGGGAACGACGCCGCACTTTTTAATGAAAAGGGAGTTGTTGAAAAGTACGGGTTTCTACCACTACAGATTCCTGATTATAAAGGACTAGCAGGAGACTCATCAGATAACATTGTTGGAATCAAAGGCATCGGAGAAAAGACAGCAACCAACATTATTCAAAAGTACAACTCCATTGAAGGCATGTACGAGACGCTAAAGAAGAAACGAGAGACGCTTCTAGAAGATGGCTTCACTGAGCGTATTGTTAAACTTATCGAGGAAGGAGAGGAGGAGGCGCTTTTCTCAAAGACGCTTGCAACTATAAGGCGGGACGCACCAGTTACCTACAACGAGCCACCAATAAAATGGATGGACAGTATAAATGTTGAGCAGTATCAGGCGATGTGCGACAAGTATGAGTTTCGTTCGCTAAGAAACAGAATTGGAAAGGCCAGAGGTGAGGTAAAAGAAGAAGCAAAGGAAGAGATAGACGACAGAACGCTAAACGAGCTCCGTGTTATGGCGAATCTGTTACATAGCGAAATGACGAACTCTCCACTGGTTGAAATACAACAAGCTTTTGGTGTAAGTAAAGTTGACGAGCTCAAGAAAGAACTACTCGTTCGTCTTGAGAAAGAAAACCTCCTCACATTATTTAACGAAGTGGAGCTCCCAATCATTACCATCCTAGAGAAGATGCACACCTACGGTATCGAGCTCGACGCAGATTTTTTAAAGAAGATGAGTGTTGAACTTCACACAGAAGTCTCCAGTCTCGAGAAGAGAATCTTCGCGCTTGTGGGGAGCGAATTTAACATCGCGTCCCCAAAGCAGCTTGGTGACGTGTTGTATGACACATTAGGTCTAGGAAGCAAGATAAAGAAGACCAAGACCGGCCAGAAGAGTACGAACGTCAGTGAACTCGAGAAGATAAAAGACGAACACGAAGTCGTTCCACTTATTCTCGAGTACAGAGAGGTCACCAAACTTTTGTCGACATACATAGATACACTTCCAACGTTTATACAACCAGACGGGAGAGTGCATGCAAAGTTCGTTCAGACGGGCGCAGGAACAGGAAGGTTTAGTTGTGAGGACCCCAACCTCCAGAACCTGCCTGTAAAAACAGAACTTGGTAAGAAAGTTCGAGAGGCTTTTGTTGCCGCAAAAGGCAAAGCGCTCCTTTCTTGTGACTACGCACAGGTAGACTTACGCGCCGCGGCAATTCTTTCAAACGACCCACATTTAGTTGAGATTTTTGAGAAGGGGATAGATGTTCACACAGGAACTGCAGCGAGAGTGTTCCACGTGAAGGAAGACGAGGTGACTCCTCTTATGCGCAGACATGCGAAGGCGATTAACTTTGGCATCCTCTACGGGATGGGGGTTACTGCGCTTAAGGAAGGGATGGGTGTTGAACGAAAAGAAGCACAAGAGTTTTACGATCAATACAAGGCGACATTCTCACGACTCATGGAGTATCTTGAAGAGGTGAAGGGGTATGCGTGGGAGCATGGGCACACACTCACCCTTCTTGGGCGCAGGCGCGAGGTGTCACTCCTTAAGAGCCCGTTACCATTTTTACGCGCGCAAGGGGAGCGTATTGCAATTAATGCACCAATCCAAGGGACAAGTGCAGATATTTTGAAGCTTGCAATGATTGATGCAGATGCATATATCGTTGGTAACAAACTCGAAGACAAAGTTAAACTGCTTCTACAAATTCACGACGAACTTATTTTTGAAATAGACGAGGATGTGCAAGATAAAGTTGCAAGCGAGATAACTTCCTTACTTGAAAAAGTTTTGTCACGAAGGGGGCTCTCGAAGCTTCCTCTGGTTGTGTCGTCATCACTTGGCCCTAACCTAAAATCCTTATAGCCTATGATTTACTCCATAGTTGGAACTGATACCAAAACAAGAGAAAGGGCACGCCAGGAAACAGCTAAGCTTGGCGAGGTAACGAGACGCCTCTACAGTGAAGACATTGATTCTCTTTTGCCACTCATCAATGTGAACAGTCTTTTTGGTGATATTTCTATAGTTGAATGTGTGCAGCTTTTTGACAACGCAGTTTCAAAAGAAAAAGTCCTCGGTCTTTTGGAGGAAATGAGCGAATCCGCAACAATCTTTATCATAGACGAGCCATTTGCGGATGCGAACCGAACCAACAAACTCGCCAAATTTTCTAAAAAACTTTTCGACGCCAGAGAAGAAAAAAGCAAAGACGTGGAGGTCTTTACGCTCGTCGATTATTTTATAAAAAGAGACAAAAAGAATGCTTGGGTGACATGGCTTCGCCTCAAGGAAAAGTCCGAAGGAGAGGCGATTCAAGGGGCGCTATGGTGGAAATTTACCCAAGTGTGGCAGGCAACCATAGAAGGAAAAAGAACCGCCTTTTCTAAAGAAGAGTGTGAAGTGTTTGGCGGAAAACTTTTGCGCTCAGTTGTTCTGGCACACAAAGGAGAGAAGGACCTAGACGAAGAACTTGAAAAACTCATCCTCTCGCTTTAGTTATTCTCGAGTGCCTGACGACAAGTTATCTCTTCTTGTTCTGCCTGAGAGTATCGCTCGTGTGAGATATAGTAACGTTTCATTGCAGTAGTTAAGTTGGTGACGTCCAGATACCACGTTTTGTCAGGCTCGCTCCACGTGCTTTCACAGGTCATGTTGGTGTTAATGGTGTGATATTTAATGATTAGTTTTTCATCCTCTGTTGCAAGGAGGAATATTTCACTATTACAAGCACGCTGGTCATCTTTTGAAAGCGTCGAAGAATTTTCTTCGTAGAGTAGAGTCTTGGTGGCAGCGACAACATCAAGAATAAATATTTTATTAGAAAACTCACAGTCCGCGACTGAGCCGAAAGAATTCTCACTGATGTAGTACTTGCCAGTAGCACCAACAACCGGAACGCCATCTACCACCGGGGTTGTGCTTCCAACCTCGATAGCGTTCACTGTGTGTGTTTCCCAACCTGAGGACCCTGAGCTGTTAGATGCCGAAGAGGGGATAGATGCAACAATATTTCCAGATTGGTCCAAGATAGTATTGTTATTAATAGTAAAACGCTCTTCGTTGAGGGTTGATGATGGGGCTGGTTGAGTCTCTGTGCTGGTCTGGTTGCTGCTAGGTTGATTACTTGTTGCTGCCTGTGGAGTTGTAACTCCAATACTTGTACCGATAGTCTGAAAGATTGTTCCAATGCTTGTAGAAACAGCTTCTGTAATTTTGGTAAAAAGAGAAGAGGTGTCTGGGTCTGCAGTCGACTTGGGGGAAGGGGTAGACACTTCAAGAGGTTCTTGTGTGGTTGTTGTGCTTTCGGTTGTAGAAGTTGAAGTTTGAACTAGCTGTTCACTTTTTGATTCAACGATCTGCGCAGTCGCGGCCTTACAGACACCGAATTCACAGCCGGGTCCAGTTCTGGCGACTGAGCTTCCATCTGGACACATCATCACATCAAGCGGACAGGCGAGAGCTTCTTCTTTTTGTGAGTTAAAATAGACGAGACCACCTAGAGCCATTCCGCCAACAAGTACGACCACAAGAGAGATGGTAATGTTTTTGTTCATGTAGAGAGTATAGCAAGGGGAAGAGAGTAACTTGTGGGATAGAAGTAGTCCACCTTAGATTATTTTAATAATACTTACCAATAAATATATACTTAAAATAGTCATCGCTAGTATTGTTAATCTATCAGTTGTGGTTTTTGAGAGCTTCAACATGCCTTTCCTTATTAAGATGTTTGAAATAATAAGAAGTGGGATAGCATAGAGCACGCCAATGAGTTCGCTTAAGCGAATAACATCAGCCTCAAACATTACAGAAATCTTGACGAGAAAAACTATCGGCATCAAGAAACTTATAGTTCCAAACATTTGGGAGAGAGAAAAACCCTTAGACGCGAAATACGAATTTAAAAACCCTCCACCAGGAAGAGCTGCACCAATAACAGACCCAGCAAATAAGCCAACAGCCTGTCTTTTCCAAAAAGAGTCTTTGACTATTTTTTTCTCATCTACGATTTCAATTTTTTTATAAATAAAATACAGCGAGAAAATAAACATGAGAGACAAGAGCAGGACGGGGCTCATATTCACCAGGAATAGCGAACCTATAAACGCACCCACAACGCACGGGATTAAAAGACTTTTAGCATCACCCCACACAACCTCTTTTCTAAAGACATATAAGGAAATAGCTGTGTTGACTAGAAAAAAGGCGCTCGTTAGACCTGTCGCTTTGATTATATCTATGTTGGTAAAGAAACTTAAAGCATTCGTAGTTATCATGCTTCCACCTGCGGTTACCACAGGAGCGAGAAAGGAATATATCACAAAAATGATTGCTTCGTAAAGGTGGTTCATCATTTGTAATACTAGCATTTTGTGGTTATGAGCAACTAATTACGTGCGCTGCACAGCGTGCACCGTACTCACAAGCACTCACGATTGTCAGAAGGGAGCTCGGTCACAAAGTCTAGTTTTGTGAGTACTCAAAACAGAAGACTTTGCGACCCCTATTCGATCCCTTACGCACGACACGCAGGTGTCGTGCTCTGGGGACACAAAAAGAAAACACCCTAAGGCGTATCTTTCTTTTTGTGCCCCGAAACGTGATAGAGCCTCCGAGGTTCATTACCCCATAAGGTCCATTGGTAATTTCTAGTATATCAATTCGACCCTTCTCGTGTACCTACTCTATTTCATAGTTAATTCTTTGAACCGAATACTATGTAGAGAATTATTTTATAGTAAAAAATAATCATTAACAGAAAGATAAAGAGCCCTAATATGAAACCCTCCACAGGAACTTTAAGTTTCTGGTAGACAGGGTTAGGTTCTTTCTTTGGGATATTGGGCATACCAACATCCGTCATAGATTGTTGCCATTCATCTTGTTGATTTTTTTGAAGAACCTCTGAATTAGCGGTTCCGTAAATACTATCAAGCGACGGTCTCAACCCTTGTCCTGCAACGCCATAAACATCATCAAGAGGGTGACGTGACGTGTTATTGTAATAAACATTTTTGAGAGATGGTCTATTATAGGCATCATAAAAAATGACAAGGCTCCCTATTATAAAGACGGTCAAAAATACAAAATAAATTGAAATAATTAATCTATGCCACCATTTGTCTTGTAGTTTAAGATCTTTTCTGAAAAAGTTTTTCATATAGATATTGTAACATCTTCTCTTAGAGAAAAACGCTTCTCGTGCTAGCACGTTTTGGTGCCCCCAGAAGGGAGTTCGGTCACAAGAGCACTCGCTTTGCTCAAAAATTCCTCGTGGTCACAAGTTACTAACTGCGCTAAATACACTTTGTGTATGTTGCTCGCAAGTACTCGCGACCCCGCCTCGTCCGTATCAGAAAAGTCAGGAATATAACTTTTCTGATACATGACTGCGGCCGGCACAACGGCACGAAAGTCACGCAGATGACTTTCTAAAATAAAACACCCGAGCTTATCGCTCGGATCTTTTATTTTACCGTTGTGCCCCCAGAAGGGATCGAACCTTCGACCGTCTGCTTAAAAGGCAGCTGCTCTACCGACTGAGCTATAGGGACAATGGGGCAGATGTTAGACACTAGACATTAGATTTTAGGAAACCCAAAATTAGATGCTTACTGAATAACGTTCCACCATCCTAGCAAATATTTGACAGAATTTCCAGTTATCGCTTAATGGTTGATGTCCCGAACGTTTCAAGTTGACCGGACTCTGTTGGGCCGATGTATGGCTTGCTCTTGTCATCTCGAAGTGGTCCACCTGTTATGTACCACAGTATCCATATAGCCCAGAACCCAAAAAAGACTTTAAAGATAAATCCCATACGTCATAGTTTACTGCCACTGTTTGTTAGTTACCAGTGGAGAGGGTTAGGTTTGGAAAAGGCCAAGGACTAACCTACCTCTGGCAGCGTCTACAAAAATGAGCACTGCGGCCTCCGATGGTTTGCTTTTCAATTATTCCACCACACTGTTTTGTGAGACAAGGTTTCTTCGTGCGGAGGTATACAAGGTGATTCTCATGAAAAGCACCACGTGCACCTGTGATGTTGCGGTAGTCACTCGTAGAATCACCTCCAAAGTCTATGCCTTTTAGCAACACTTCTTTCATCGAAGTGAAGAGGGGCCCCCACTCCTTTTCTTGTAACGATTTTGGTGTTCGTGTTGGGAGGATGTGGGCACGGTGAAGCATCTCATCAGAATAGATGTTGCCAATACCTGCGACAATAGATTGGTCCATGAGAACCGTCTTGATAGCGCGAGTGGGAGATTTCATTATGCGCTCCTTGAAGTTGTTTTGTGTGAATGCCGTTTCAAGAGGTTCTGGTCCTAGATGTGCTAAACGCTCAGTGTGTAACGTGTCTGTTTTCTCTACAACAATGGTGCCGAACTTTCTGGAGTCACAGAAAACTAACTGCTTCCCGTCTGAGAGAGAAAAGACGACGTGGATGTGACGATTATAAGGATCAGAAAGAGGAGAGTCTTTGATAACAGGCACCCAACTCCACTCTCTGCCGTTATATTTTTTATCCTGCCTGTAGTTGCCGTACATGAGGTGTCCGGTCATCTTCATGTGAACAATCACAGTGAATCCATTTTCGAGGTCAATAAGAATGTGCTTTGCGCGACGACGAACCTGGAGAACTTTTTGGTTAAGGGTGTACTTTTTAAAATAAGAAAAGTACGTCCTATCTTTGATTGTATTTTTCGCGAGTTTCGAAGTGCTCCACATGTCTGACCAGACATCTATAATCGACAGTTTAGGTAAGACTTTTTGAAGACCCGTTACAGTTGTGTGTACTTCTGGAAGTTCTGGCATAGGAAAGGTTTTAGGGTATAGGGATTAGGGTATAGTAAAAATACGAAGTACACAAATTGACGGGCTGTGTCGGCGGTAGTAGAGTGTGCGCAGTCCGAAAGGGATAGTTCATCAACCAGGAGAACACCATGCCATCAAAGAGGTCTTGGAGAAAAGCGCGGGGCGCCCGCGCAGCCGCCAGACTTGCCCCGACTACAGGAGCCACTCAAACACCAGAAATCGCGCAGGGGGCGACGGGCCAAAGGGTCCCCACCAGTCTCGAGAGACTGGACAAACCCCAAAGAAAGATTTTGAAGGAGGACATTCAAAAACTGCATGACCCGTTCTTTTTTGGTGACCATGCAGAGAGTGTGCTGCCTGAGAGGCTCACTTTTTTACTTTCCTGTACGAGGATCAGAACTATCGGCAATCTCTGCGACAAGACAGAGGCTGACCTGATGATGATTCCTCGTTTTGGCGCACGAAGCCTGGAAAACGTGAACCGTACCCTTCGTGCTCTTGGCCTCAAACTCAAAGAGTGATGGACGGCCACAGAGAAAAAGCCGCGCAAAGCGCGGCTTTTTGTATTTGGCTAACTGCTAATGGCTAACCGCTAAAAACTTCTCTAGTTCCTCTCTCGCAACTGTCACATCATCCCACACTTCTTTTGTTCCATTTGGTCCCATAATATACGGGTCAGTTCCCTTACCAGTGATAAGCACAGTGTCTCCGGGTCGAGCTATTTCAACAGCTTTCCTAATTGCCTCTCTTCTGTCTAGAATAATAGTCGGAGTGTGTCTGGTAACGCCGCTTGCAACTTCCTTAATAATTTTCATCGGATCTTCATCATAAGGGTCTTCATTAGTAATTATTATCTCATCGCAATTTTCATCTGCAATCTTACCGAGTACTGGACGCTTCCATGAGTCTCGTCCTCCACCAGTTGAACCAAGGACTGCAATTTTGCGAGAAGAGGGGAACGCCTCATATAACTTTTTAAGTGAGTCGTCAGTGTGGGCGTAATCAACTACTACTGTGAAGTTTTGTCCAACGTCTACTTTTTCCACTCTTCCACGTATTACTTTAAGAGACTCAATGCCGGACTTGATAGTAGAAAGCGGGACGCCAAGCTCTTCTGCCAACTTGATAGATGAAAGTGCGTTTAGAATATTAAATTTACCAGGAAGAGGGATAGTGATATTTGTGCCTTTGTACTCTACGATTGAGCTTGAAGTGTTCTCCGAGAGAATGTTTACATCCTTAAGCGAGTATCCAACGTTCTTTTCTATATCATGAATGAGGAAAGAGAAGCCGTGCTTGTTATCAATATTGGCGACAGATACGCGAGAAGGCTTCTTGCTTTTAGCGAGGTGTTTTACAAGGCGGAGTTTTGCAGCTTTGTATTTTTCAAAAGAACCATGAGATTCGATATGTTCAGGGGATAGATTGGTAAAAAGAAGTGCGTCCATCTCGATGCCGACATGTCTAAAGAATCTCGCACCCTCCGAAGTCATCTCTATAATTGCGTAGTCACAGTTATTTTTAACTGCGTCGTGCAAGAACTTTTGGACGAAAAACCGTCCAGGCATTGTCATCTTGAACTTATTGGCACGAGAGTCATCTCCTATTTTGAAACGGATAGTGGAAAGTATTGCGGTCTTTTTACCAGCACTTTCAAGAACAGAATTTACGAATTCAGTCGTTGAAGATTTACCTTTCGTTCCGGTTACGCCAATAACGTAAATATGGCGAGACGGTTTTCTATAAATGGCCGTTCCAGTAAGAGCAAGTGCTAAGTGATATACAGGCTGAAAGAAGGTATAGATTTTTTTTGGTGTATGCTTTTCTATTGTTCGAAGTAGTTTCTCCATGTTGTTGGTTATTTAGTGTAGTTGAGCAAGGGCATCTTTTATAATCGCGCCTGTTGATCGACCCGCAGACTCGATACCTTTTAACGCCTCGTGAATTTCTTTCGAAGAGTATCCGAGCGCCTCAAGCGCTAAACGAACTTCTTCAAGCTCCTTGTTCTCCTCGCCGCTTGCAAGATGTGAGAGCTTACCTTTTAATTCGATTATAATTTTCTCTGCCGTTCTCTTGCCGACACCTGGGGTGTGGGAGAGTGTTGCCACGTCCCCACTTTCTATTGCTTGAGCGAGTGACGAAGGGGAGTTGGTGGAGAGCATTGAGAGTGCGCTCTTGGGTCCGATGCCAGAGACACTGATCAGCTTTTCAAAAACAAAGAGCTCGGATTCATCCTGGAAGCCAAAAAGGGAGAGCTGGTCTTCGCGCACATGAGTATGAATGTAGAGAGAAAGCTTCTGCTCTTCTTTGACACTAGTTAAAAGAGAAATAGGTGCGAGCACTTTGTAGCCAACCCCAGACACAAGAAGAATCAGGTGATCTCCGCGCACACAAGTAATATTGCCACTAAGGTAACCAATCATGCGGACAGTATAGTACAGCCATTAGTCATTAGCCATCGGCCTGGGTGACCAGAGCCCCTTTGCAAAGTACGTAAAAATATGTTATTGTATGTCTACTTTGATTTTAGGGACATTAAGGTATCTTTCTAAAATCTAATGTCTAAAGTCTAATAACTATTCATACATGGCAATTACACAAAACGCAAAACGAGCAATAAGGGTAAGCGATAGGAAGCGAGTCACTAATGACAAACTTCGTCGCACCCTAAAAGAAGCCGTAAAAACAGTTCGTAAGGATGTCGTCGCAAAGGACAAGAAGTCAGCTGAGAAGGATCTTTCTCTCGCGTTTAAGGCGCTTGATAAGGCGGCAAAGCGTGGCACTATCAAAAAAGGTCAGGCTAACCGCAAGAAATCACGTCTTGCAAAAGCTATTGCTAAAGTGGCAAAGTAAAGAAGATAATCAAAAACTCCCGAGAAAGGGAGTTTTTGATTATCTTCTTTTAGCTATACACTCTACTTCTATGCATGTCGTCTACTTTGGGCTCGGTTCTAATTTGGGGAACAAGGAAGAGAATTTGCATACTGCTATTTCTGAGATAGATGAGCAGATTGGTGAGGTATTAGCTGTATCTCATTTTTATGCCACTGTACCCGTTGGCCATACTGACCAACCTGACTTTCTTAATGGGGCATGTAAGATAGAGACTGAACTTGAGCCTGAGGAGGTGTTAGAAAAAATAGAATCTATTATGAAAGATATGGGAAGAATAAGGAACATTCCTAACGGCCCACGCATTATTGATATCGACATTCTTTTATATGACGACTTGGTTATTGAAGAAGAAAGGCTCAGTGTTCCACATCCACGAATGACCGAAAGAAGGTTCGTGCTTGAACCGCTTTGTGAGATAGGGGAAGAAGTCGTGCATCCAGTTACAGGGAAGACGATGAAGGAGCATTTGGAGATGGTGGGGTAGGGAATGCGGCCAGAGATTTTCCACTTGTTAATTTTTTCAGCAGGAAACTCGGTTATGGGACCACATAGATGACGGAATCGCCCCTCGGCAGGAAGTCCGGTCACAGAACTTCTCCTCACTGCGTTCGTCGATAAAGTTCCGCGACCCCTATTCGATTCCTGCCTCGATAACACAGTAAAAATAAAATGGTTACCCCAAGAGTCGGGGTAACCATTTTATTTTCATGTGCTCTCGGCAGGAATCGAACCTGCATCGCAAGTACCGCAAACTTGAATTCTATCCATTGAACTACGAGAGCATTTCCTGCCAATTGTTTTATGTGGCATTGAGGTGCTGCAGAATAGAAGCTTTCAAAAAAGATGTATTCTGCTATCAAATACGGAGCGGAGGAGGTGAGATTCGAACTCACGGTCCGGTTGCCCAGACTCCTGTTTTCAAGACAGGTGCAATCGACCACTCTGCCACTCCTCCGCTCCATATTTGATTAATTACTAACCCTTCACACCGTTTCAAACAAAACGTTGCAATACTATACCACAGTTTTAGTTAAATTTAAAGGCCTGCCCGTTTAACTTAACGACCGCAAAGACTTTATCAAAAGTAAGATAATGTTATACTCACAATCAACCATTTGTTTTTATTATGAACATACAGCATCCCTCCTTTGCTAAGGATTTTTTTAAAAAATATTTTAACGCCTTAAAAGTAGTCATTTTGTTAGTGGTAGCGTTAAGTGCTGGGTATTTTTTCGGATCATATATACAAAAAAACAAATATAAAGATTTTGTTAAAAGCTTCAGAACTCTCCGTGAGAATTCAGATAAGTTTGCATTTATTAACCCGTTGATTGGAGGTGTTTCACTACCAGCTACGGAAGTTGGACTCTTCACAAAAACGAAAGATGAAATCGAAGATTACTTGCAAGCGGAAGAAAAAAAAGGAAATCTATATGACTACTCTTTCTACTATCGAGACCTCAATACCGGGCTTTGGTTTGGAGCCAACGACTCGGCAGAATTTTTGCCCGCAAGCCTTTTTAAGCTCCCAATAGCAATTGCTGCATATAAACAAGCCGAGGATGATCCATATTTTTTAGATAAAAGACTTCAATATACTCAAGAGATAGCGGATAGGAATATTCTTATACAGCTTAACGCCCAGAGCACTTTATCTGTAGGTAGTTTTTATTCTGTTAAGGAGCTAATCAATATCATGCTAACTGCTTCCGACAACGGCGCCAAAGACCTACTGTTGAACGTGATGGACATGAGATATATAGAACAGCTTTTTTCTATAGTGACATCACTTAGCCCAACAGATGCTATGGCGTATCAGATTTCTTCAAGAAAGTATGCTCATTTTTTAAGAATGTTATATGGTTCGTCTTACCTTAATGAAGAACACTCAGAATTTATTCTTTCACTCTTGGCGAAGAGTACATTTAAGGACGGCTTGGCTGCAGGGGTCCCCGGAAATATTTTAATTGCCCACAAATTTGGAGCTTATCAAGTTGAAGAAAAAATAAACGGTAGAGAGATTATGACTCAGCAACTCCATGACTGCGGAGTTGTCTATCACCAAGACAGGCCATATGTTTTTTGTCTTATGACAAAAGGTAAGAATCTCGAGATCTTATACAAAGTCATATCTAAAGTATCAAAAATTGTATACGACGAACAAGAAAAGGACTTATAGCGCGACTTCTTTTGTCTAAGAACTTTTCCCACTAGCTTCTATCTTTTCCTAACTATATACTGAACTTATGAAATATTTAGGGATAGACTACGGGTCTAAAAAAGTTGGCTTTGCTCAATCTGACGATGACGGAAGATTCGCGTTCCCTCTTATGGTATCACCAAATGATCAGACACTTCTTAAGGACACCCTAGAGCTTATTCGTGAAATGAAGTTCTCAGCGGTGGTGATAGGAGAGAGTGTCGACCAAAAAGGTAAACCAAACGCGATAGCTAAGGAAGCAAGAGCTTTTGCCATGAAAATAGAAGACACGGCGGACGTAAAAATAGTATTTGAGAAAGAATGGTACTCAACAATGGAGGCCAGGAAGCAGCCAGGCAAGGAGGGGAATCACGACGTAGATGACCAAGCAGCGGCTATTGTCCTCCAGCGCTACCTGGACAAGATAAATGGGCCAGGCGTCTACGAGGAAGAGGAGGGTGGAGATGACGAAGAAGAAAGCGGAGACAGTACGAACGATTCTTGGTAAGATGTAGGTATCTATGCAAGAAGAAACATCAAAAGAAGATACTACACAAGTACCTAAAGAAGAAAAATCATACATCACCATTGACGACTTCCAAAAGGTCGAGATAAAAGTCGGGACCGTTATTTCTGTTGACGTTGTTGAAGGTGCGGATAAGCTTTTTATTTTAAAAGTTGATCTCGGAGAAGGGGTGCCTCGTCAAATTCTCTCAGGCATCCGAGAGTACAAGCAACCAGAAGATCTTCTGGGGAAGCAGTTTCCTTTTGTGACCAACCTTGCCCCAAGAATACTTCGAGGTCACGAATCTCAAGGGATGATATTGGCTGGAAGTGATGAGGGAGGTCTCGCATTACTTAACCCAACGCAACTGCTTGCAAACGGGACCAGGCTACGATAATGAACCTAGTCTTTAAGACGGATCAAATACTTAACAAGCTCTCTAGATCAAAGCGCGTCCCTCTGGTCACTTTTATTCTTGCTTTTCTGGAGCAGTCCATCTCACCCGTTTTACCTGAGGCCTACGTTGCTCTAGTCTTGTCATACAGGAAGGACCTTTCATGGAGGTTCTTGTCACTTGTGTCAGCGTGCGGTTCCACTTTGGGCGCCTTTATGACGTATATACTTGGATACTTTCTCTATGCCTCATATGGGGAAAAGATAGTGATAGCACTTGGTTGGGGGCAAGTGTTTGAAAAAGCACAAGTACTTTTTGCAGACAATGTTTTTATTGCCCAGTTTTTGGCCACACTTACACCGCTTCCTGACAGGGTGTTCTCTTTTGTTGCGGGTGCATTTGGAGCAAGTCTCATTACAGTCCTAACGGCAACAACGTTGGGGCGACTGTTGCGTGTCTCTGTGATTGCATATCTAGCATACGAGTGGGGAGATGAAGCAAGGGATTTTATAAAAAAACACACAAGATTAGCGGTTCTTTTGCTTGCCGGGCTAGCAGTACTGTACGTGCTCTACAAAAGTTTGGCTTAGCTATCTTTTGTGTTCACAGGATCTCCACTAGTAACAAGTAACCAGTAACGTTAAACTACTACCATGACACATCATCTTTGTATCGCCGACGACTACTGTACTTTTGATGGAGAGCCAATTCCTATAGGAAAGCATTTAATAGAAAGAGAAATAACTAAGGCGGTCAATGAGGTCCTAGACAGCATTATCCACAAGATAGGCAAGGACGACATAGTAGTTTGTGGAACTGGAGACGCAAGAAGAATGCTTGGGAGAAAGCTCGAGGATAGATTAGGGAGGGAAGTGAAGTATGAGTAGAACGGCAGCAGATGTTGGTACCCGCTAGGAAGTTCGGTTACAAAGGTGTTCTGTGCTCACGAGTTACTAATTGCGCTAACTACGCCAAAGCGTAGGTTGCTCATAAGTACTCGCGACCCCGCTAGGAATCGCCCCTCCTTCCAGTCGGAACGCACTATTTTTATATTCACTTGATTGAGTACAATCACCCGCTGGGTAAGTTCATTAAAAATAGGCGCCTACGGTTCGATTCCTGCGGAGGGCAAAACCGCTTCGCTTATTTTGTGCCCCCGCTAGGAATCGAACCTAGAATAACGGCTTAGAAGTCCGCAGTTATATCCATTTAACTACAGGGGCAAGTGGTTACTATACTAGCAAAAAAACTAGAAATAAGGTAGTATTGTTCTCATCCTAGACATGGGAGATTAGCTCGAGACGGCTCGGCCGCGAAGATATCAAAAGTTAGCAAACTTTTGATACAGTTGGCAAAACGCTAAAACCTGTAATAATGTTGATCGGTAGAAAATATAATATGGGAGATTAGCTCAGTTGGTAGAGCAACTCGTTTACACCGAGAAGGTCACAGGTTCGAGTCCTGTATCTCCCACTATAATTATTCTCAAAGCTTAGTTGGTGTAGAGCTAGTGGAATAATCATCAGTGTCCCGTCATATCTATATGCATCCAAAGATTCCAATTATTTTTGAAAACACACATGTGGTTGTCATCGACAAGCCTGTTGGTATTATTGCGCACCCCGACGGTAGACAAGAAGAGTATACGATAGCAGACTGGATGAAGGATACATACAAAGTTGAGGGTGTCGGCGATCCAGAAAGAGAGGGGATAGTTCACCGTATCGATCGTGAAACTTCAGGAGTACTTATTTTGGCCAAGGATCAGATTGCCTTTACCACCCTTAAACGCCAGTTCCACGACCATCTGACGAGAAAGGTATATCGAGCTATAGTGGAGGGGAGTATTCGTCACGAGACAGGGATGATTAGTCTCCCTCTTGCACGAGCAAAGTCAGACTTTAGAAAGAGGACAGTTGTAGACATGTTTTCGGAAGACATGAGAGGCGAGGAAAGAGAGGCTATTACTAGGTATAAGGTACTCGAAAGTGTTATCAAAGACGGCAAAGCGTACTCATACGTTGAAGTGTACCCCTTAACTGGAAGAACTCACCAGATTCGAGCCCACTTTAGAGGCATTCGACATCCAATCATTGGAGACGACCTTTATGGGTCATTAAAAGGCAAAGACGCGGCGCCAAGGTCAATGCTTCACGCGCACAGCCTCCATATTCAGATACCAAAAGATAACGAAGGTTTTGAAGAGGTAACATTTACGGCACCAATCCCAGAAGATATGAGAAATACTCTTCTTGAACTCGGGTTCTCAAAAATCAATTAATCACCAAGATCTGCGGCTGTCTAAGCGCTTGCAAATACTCATTTTTCGTGATATTATTTCCCCACTAACTGAATTCTATGAAAACAACTATTTCTTTTGCACCAGGTGACCTAGAAGCTCGTAAGGCGCTTGATTTCTCTTCCGGAGACACTGTTCGTGTTTGGAACAAGATTAAGGAAGCTGATGGCAAGACTCGTCTACAAGCGTTCGAGGGCATGGTACTTGCTCGTAAGCATGGTACTGAAATGGGTGCCACTTTCACCATCAGACGTGTTGCGTCTGGCGTTGGAGTTGAACGTGTTTACCCTCTATTTTCTCCTATGATTGATAAGATTGAACTCGTTCGTCGCGCTCGCACACGAAGAAGCAAGCTCTATTACGTACGTGAAAAGGCTATCCGTGATGTACGTCGTAAACTAAAGAAAGACACTCGAGTAGTTAAGAAAGGTGCCACTACAACCACAGAAGCTGTCGTTGAAGAAACTCCAGGCGTTACAGAATAAAGAAAAAAACAAAACAGGTCAAAGACCTGTTTTGTTTTTCCTCCCATTTTGTGTTAGTATTTCATTACTTAAATCATTTTAAGTACCTCATGCCCAGGTGTCGAGGAGTGGGAGCGACGAAGACGTCCGCAGTCAGCAGACTAGGACGAGCAAACGTTCAAACCACTTAAAACACAGCGGGTGTGATTAGTTTAAAAAAGACAATATGCCCAGGTGGTGAAATTGGTAGACACACTACCTTGAGGTGGTAGCGCCGTTAAGGTGTGCTGGTTCAAATCCAGTCCTGGGCACATGAATATAAAAACAACACTTTTAAAAAGTGTTGTTTTTATATTCACTGTTCTGACTGGATTTGAACAAGGAAATGGGTCGGGTGATTAGTAAGTCGAACCGAGAGGAAAAACGTTTTTAGTTTTCCCGTGGCGGAAGAATAGAAACCGCAGCGGTCTTCTAAACCGAGAATGAGCGATAGCGAATGGGGGTTGTGGAATTCTGGTCTTGAGAACATTAATACAAAACAAAGCGCCCGCGGTCAAGCGGGCGCCAAGTGTTCCTGATTGGTTCATCTCCACGAGTATACGAGGTACACGAGGGTGATTTTGCTTCCAAGATATATGGCACGAATAGAGAAGTTTCGGATTCTCGGATCGTTAAACTCGAGACAGCCATAGGCGAGTGGTACGACACCCTCGACAGATGCCCTATTCCCAGGTTTTGCTCGACCGTCTCTGTATTTGGCGTACATCGCACCACCACCTACACACAGATTGGCATACTCTCCTCTTGCGACTGTCCATTGATTGGCTGCAAAAGCAAAATCGGTTGACCCGTTTTTGCTGTTCTCGAGTGTTCTACCGACCCCCACGAGTGGCCTTCCTCCTAGAAGTCGGAAGTTGGTCCAGACGTCGAGTTCCAGCGTTGGATTTACCTCGTTAAAGGTGTTTGGTCTGTTCCCGGTATTATGGTGGCTCCAGCCACCAAAGCCTATTGAGTAGTCAAAGTCCTTTCTGGGGTTTTCTTCCCCAGCGCTGGCCTTGTTCACTTCTTGAGGAAAATTGTTGCGAGCCATTTCGGCTAGCGACATGCTGACAGGATTCTTGATGGGCACCATGTCATAGTTGAGAAGTTTTTGCTTTTCATTCTCCTGTGCGATTGCACCAAAGGAGATTGCGGCAAAAGCAATCATGGTGATGATGGCACGAGTCACGTTAGATCTCCTTGATGTTGGTTTCGGGTGAGCTCAAAAAGAGCAACGTAAGTGGTTATGCTATCATCAAATTGGGTGGTGTGTCACTCTTCAAAAAACGGGAAATATGTGTTAGAGTAGAATCCTAATTCGGAAACGGATTAAGAAGATGGTGCCTATAGTGTAATGGTTAGCACGCGGGCTTGTGGAGCCCTCAGTTCCGGTTCAAATCCGGATAGGCACACCAAAAGTAAAACCCCTCAGTAATGAGAGGTTTTACTTTTGGTGTGCCTATCCGTGGGAGAGGGGTCGGGAGAACGGGAGTTCTTCCGTGAAGGAGAGAAGTAAGCCAAGCGAGCGTTGAGAACTGTGAGTTCTCAAAACTGTAATGAGCGACAGCGAATGAAAGTTGGATAAGGCACACTAATTCATAATTACTAAAAATCCCCTTATTAAAGAGGGGGTTTTAGTTCTTATATTTTGATATCCTTTCGCGAAAAACTGCAAGGTTGGAACCAGGATGATATAATATGAACTAATGTCATTAGAATCACCAAACCAAAATCCACTTTCTATAAGAGAGAAATACTTATCAAAAGTTGATAAAGGTGGATTTGTTTATGTCGGTGATTTTTCAACTCAAGAGTTAAAACGACAGTCAAAAAGTGTTGCTTCACTTTTAGATGGAGAAGAAGGAACGGAACCAGATATAAATTTAGGTAACGGAATAAGATTTAAAGGATCTTCAGGAAATTATTCAGATATGAAAGTACATGTTGATGACCTTGAAGAGTTTATAAAGAGAGTAAGGAATTACTACGGAGATTAGTTCTAAACCTGTCTACGACTGCACACCAATTCATAAATACTAAAAAGCTCCTTATTACTTAGGGGATTTTAGTTCCAATTTTTTAGACTAGTCTAACGAGATAGGTGCAGGTCCACTTTGGAGATGAATGAGACTATAAATTTATAGTAATATCTAAACTAATTTGGCACTATTTGCTATAATCAAGTCATGACAATAGTTGTGCCTATAAATATACAAGAAGAAGTTTTAGATGAGTTTAACAATTCCAGACTGGAAGATACATCTAATACTTTATTATCTATATTTAGAGGTAGTCTACTTGTCCTTTTTTTAGAAACTATTTCTTTTATAGCAATAAATAATCAGAAAGATTTTTATGGAGGATATGGTGTTCATGATGTAGTTATTATCATTTGTATATTGTATTTCCTCCCCCTTGTTTTTGCTTTCTTGTGGGGTAAAAATAATTTTTGGCGTGAGGCGTTCATTTTTTTTGCATTTAATATACCAATATTTATTTCTGCTCTGTTTATAGAATATCCTATATATTTCGTTGTTATTTCTTTTTTTTCATTTATACCTTTACATTTTATTTATAAATTTTCTGGTGCCGTTACAAATCCTAAAAATCAAAAAATGCTCCTTCTTGCAACATGGTTATGGATTTTGATTATAGGAGTTTGGTTTTTTAGCACTATAAGTTCATATAATTCTCAATTATTAAAAAACAGGAATGGCTATGTCCAAAGTAGCGTTAACAAGTAAGTGAATAAATATTCGCGAAATGTGTCAATTTGTTGACAGTTAAGCTAAGCTGCCTAGCTTAATGCTTTGTTTCCACCTCATCTGAATTCTAATCCCATCTACGACAGTACACCACCAATAAAAACTAAAAATTTCCTTATCAAACGGGAGATTTTTGGTTACAACATCTGTATCCCTTTAGAGAATAATATGGAAGGCTTGAACCAGTGTAATTTTTGAAGAAGCTCCTCGTATTTAAAGTTTAAATAAATTATGTTTTTTAATTTATTCAGTAAACAAATATTAAATATTTATACTTATAAAAACGAAAGTATAAAATAATTGACTTTTTTTATACTTTCGTTTACAATAGTATAAATAACTATATTCTAAAAATGACCAAATTTATACAACCAAAAGAAGTATTTGAAGTTGACTTAGAGAAAGCATTAAGAAACGTGCTAGTTCTTAAACTTCTAGAAGATGCTTCTAGGTATGTTGGGGAAATAAATAATATTGTTTCTAATGTATTAGAATTTGATTTTATTATTTCTGCGCTTAAAAATATTGAAGCACTTAACAGTGCTCGAATCGAAGGTACCACAGGTAACCTTAAAGACTTATACATGGAAGATGCTCTTGATTTTGAGAAAAAGAAAAAACTTAAACTTTTTAGTGCTATTAATTACAAAATTGCAATGGGGGAGGTGGAAGATATAATTAAAGGTCATACAAAAATTGACCTTAGTTTAATTCGACATTTGCATAAAGTTCTTACTGAGAATGATCCAGCAACTAAGGGGACGCCTGGTAAGTTCAGAACAAATGAAGTGATAATTCAAAACAGTAAGCTGGGAGATTTTTACCCAGCTCATCCGACTAAAGTTGATGAGTTCATGGATACTTTAGTTAAACAAGTGATTCAAAAAAAAGACTACCCATCTTTGTTACAAGCAGCCATAACTCATTATCAGTTTGAGGCAGTTCATCCGTTTGAGGATGGTAATGGAAGAACGGGCAGGTTGTTAATCGTTGCACATTTACTTATAAACAAAACACTCGAGTCTGGCGTTTTAAACTTAAGTCAGTATTTTGATGCTCATAGAGAAGATTATATTGCATCACTTAGATCTGTAAGTGATAAACAAGATTATGAAGCGTGGCTTATCTTTTTTTTGAAAGCTGTAATTGAACAGTCAAAACACAATATTAACTTGATAAAAAATTTAAGAACTATGAAAGAAAAAAATGAAATCTTAATTAACGAAAAAGCTCACTCTCCTGCTGCGCTTCAAATTTTAAATCATTCTTTAAACGAACTTTATATTACCACCGTAAGCTCTATCGACTTTTTAAAAAGGAAGGGGATGAAGGGTGATCTTAGACAAATGGCAAGAAACAATATTAAGAAACTTGAAGAATTAGGTATCTTAGAAAAAGATGATAAAAAGTCTGGACGACTAGAGATGTATGCTCATGTAGAGTTAAAGAAGAAACTAATTCAAAGAGATTAATTATTTATGTGTCATCTGAGTTCTAATCTCGTACCACAGGGGTATTGCTAAAAACATAGTCGCACCGTTCCTTTGTGTTTAGGGAATACATGACAGTGCACCAGTCGAGAACAACAGTAAAATCAGCGGTTATTTTTGTACCTTTTCGTGAAAACACCAAAGCTGGAACTGGTATACTGTTTTTATGAACAATGTATTTTTTGTTATAGGTGCTAACGGTGTAGGTAAAACAACTACACTTAACTTTCTCAAGAACAAGCCTTTAGTTAGTTATTTCTCTGTGTATGATTTTGATGAAAGAGGAGTACCTGATAATGCAGACAGTGAGTGGCGAAAGTCTGAAACTGAGTATTGGTTACATCTTGGAATCGAAAATAAGAAACAAAAGAAAAATACAGTTATCTGCGGATTTATGAAACCAGAAGAAATAGAGGAGATATCTCAGAAACTAATGGAGAAGCCCACAGTTATATTTCTTGATGCTGACGCGAACAGTATCTCTGAGAGAGTTAAAAGTCGCTATCTTAATGAGAGTTCAGTAAAAGAGCTTTTTAGAGCGACAGGAAAATCCGTAGAAAAGTTTATTGAAGATAATATTTACTATTCAAATATATTGCGAGCAAGTTGTGTAAAGTTGGGTTATAAAGTTATCGACACAACAGGAAAGACCCCTGAAGAGGTTTCAAAGGAGGTGATAACTTTTATTTGTGAAGAGTAATCCGAGTTCTAGTGCTGTCCCAAAAGTGCAACTACTTCAAGAAACCAAAAGGTACACTCTCGAACGCCTCATGGTTTGAATTACTAACGGTTAAGGTACGTAATCGTTAGCTGAAGACAGGTTGCAAATAGTCCCCACATGAGATACGGGATGTTGGTATAAGCAATCCATCTGAGTTCAGGTGATACTTGCCACACGGCAAAGAGTGCCCACACGAGAGTTGTCACGACTAGTACTATATCAATTGATGCAAGTAGGTTATTTTTCAAACCGAACTGGATTGGAGTAAAGATAAAGTTAAAAAATAAATTTAGCACAAATGGCAATGCGACTACCCAAGGCAGTTCTTTGGTAAAAACTTTATAAAAAACTGTTCCGAATGAAACCGCAATAATTAGATAGAGAAACGTCCACACCGGACCAAACAACCATGATGGTGGCGCCCAAGATGGTTTGAGAAGTTGTGAGTACCAGTTGTAAGTGTTCATCTGCTACTAGAAGTATAGCACTCGCGGGTAGTATATGTACTTTTCCGTGAGGGTGTTATGGTTGCAACTAGCAAGGGAGTGAAAGTCAAATGAAGAAGTTTCTGCATTTACATACCCGATGTAGCCTTGTTGGGTAATTTGAAATTAATATAATGTTCCCATGAAATATAAGCTTATCGCCATAGACCTACAAAACGACTTTACTAGCGAAGGAGGGTTGCACTACAAACCAAGACCGTCTGTCGTATTTTTAAAAGAGACCATGTTTCCTTGACTAAAGGAAAATGGCCACAACGTTGACGAGATAATCTCTGACAAGAGAGTACTACACCCTGGAGACCTTCGGGTGAGAGATAACATTGAGGAAAAGGATGTTCCCGAAACTTGACACCTTTTCCTAAAAGTTCATACTTATTGGGATGAAGTTAAGATTCAATGAACCCTTACTGCAGGACCCAAGAAGGAGACTTATTCCCGCCCTGAGAGAAAAGATTGGTTTCAATAATCCTCCGACGTCTTTGGATAAAGAGGTTACAGAAAATGAGGCCAAGCGTATAATTGAGAGCCTTATTAGTGAAGTTGCTTTACAAAAAATAATTACCTACACAAAAGACCTGTCTGATGGCCTCTATTCGGCGCGTGAGGTTGTTGGTCTTCCTGAAAGTGCAACAAGACACGTCCATGATTTTTATATTGAAAAAAGTGGTGAGTCACTCGACTTATACTATATCGACCCAGAGAACGCAATGGGAGCAAGCAGAAGCAAAGTGCTTTTACCGAGAAGAGGTGACTTGCGTCCAAAAGTTAATATCATTTTTGCTACTCGAATTCACGGCGCTGGTCAGTCTGTTCCAACAGTAGCTCTTGCTAGATATCTTTCTAAGGCGCTTGATGATAAGCATGACAAGACCTTACACAAGACCTCCCAACAGCTAGAACTCGGTAGAAAGATGTTACAAACTGGTAAGCTCCCAGAGTTTCTAGACAAAGAAAAAGCTAAACACTTAAGCTTCGGACTCGATATTAGACCTTCTTACACGGATGGGTTTTATAATTTGAGATACTCCTCTCAAGAGGCAAAAAGTGAAGAGGACTTAGAACGCACACTGAGCGACCCCTCTACAGGAAAAGTTTCGCTTCTCGGACAACTGAGTCGGTATACATCAATAATGCGAACCCATTTTCCCAGACTCCTAGAGGAGGGCAGGTTTGAGAAAACTTTCATTAAAATCTAAGATGTTGTAACGAGGCAGGGGTAACATTCTAAGTGAGACTTGGTTGGGAAGTTTTGGCGTCAGATTGCACTAAACTATAAGCCTTTTTAGTAAAAAGTAACCACAGCAGTAGAAGTGCTATACTTACAGTATTATGGAACACAAAGAATCAGTCATGACTTCCGAAAAGATGATGAGACAACCACAAGAAGTCTGCGATCGCATCGAAGCTGTTAAGGGAGGTATTCAGGAAAAATTAGACGAAGCATACGTTACCTTAGGAGAGATACGAAATAGACCCCCAGAAGATGTCTCTCGAGAGAGATATCGCTTAGAGAAGGCCACACTAAAGCTTATCGAATACTATGAGCTAGAGTTAGAGCAAGAAAGAATAGACATAGAGCTGGCAGAAAGAAACAAAGAACTAGTAACAATGGGCGTTGCTCTTCCCGGACGTCAAAATACCACAGCAAGCAACGACCCCAACCTAGATGAGAGGTATATGGTGGATAACAGCAAAGCAGCTGCCTAGTATACTGTAGCGATGTCAAAAGAATACTTTGATACTTTTAATTTCGAGTCCGCAATCACTTGGCATCTTGATCAGGTAAGGAAGCTTCGTGCGCCTACTGGTCTTTTTACTGCATCAGCTCACAACGTTGCAACAGGTTACAACAAGGCATGGTTACGGGATATTTATTTCATGACTCTTGGGTTTAAGTGGGCCGGTGAATGGGGTGTTGTACAAGATGTCGCAAGAGCGCTTGTCCAAATATTAAAAAAACACAAAGAAAAGATTAGTTGGGCAGCTACCAATCAACCGCCATTTGCAACCTATCAATACATTCATGCGCGCTATAACCCAGAAACGTTTGATGAATACTGGGAAGAGTGGGGGAACAAGCAAAACGATGCCGTTGCGGAGACACTCTATCTTATCGCAGACTGTGAACTTTCTGGGTACTCAGTTGTTGAGACAGACGAAGATCGAGAGCTTGTGCAGCTTTTGGTTAATTATCTTAATAATATAGAGTACTGGCAGGACGCTGACTCTGGTATCTGGGAAGAGCATCAAGAGGTCCGTGCGTCATCAATTGGCGCAGTAGTTCGCGCTCTTAAGACAACAAAAGAATTACCGTATGTCGTTATTCCAGAAGGAATGATAGAAAAAGGGGAGCAGGCGCTACGCGCACTCCTTCCGAGAGAGACATCAACAAGGTTTTGCGATCTCGCACTCCTTTCACTTATTTTTCCTTTTGATGTGACCACCGGCGAGGAACGAGACATTATTTTAAGAAATGTAGAATACTTCCTCACTCGCGATATGGGTGTGATTCGCTACAGGAATGATAGGTACTATAACAACAACAAAGTAGATGGATATTCGGAAGAGGCAGAATGGTCAATGGGGCTCGCGTGGCTCGCTATTATTTATGGGAAAATGGGCGATCTTAAAAAAGCTGAGGACTACCTGGAACGTGCTGGAAAGACAGTCAACAAAGATGGGCTTATTCCTGAACTTTGGTACTCTCACACGGATAAGTCAAATGAAAATATTCCACTCGGGTGGGCTGAGAGCATGTATGTTGTTGCGCTTGTTGTTGTAAGAGATTTAAGAAAAAAGAATGAGTAAGAAAGACAGCCCAGTTTTTTTCTACGAAGGGAAGTACTACGCTTTATCTAATTTCGCCCCGTTTACACTTGTTTGGAAAGGAAAGTTGTATCCTACAAGTGAGCAAGCCTATCAAGCAGAAAGATTTGTCGATGAAGAGGTAAAAGAGTATATTCGAACGACACCATCAACGCACGAGGCATATCAATACGCTCAGGAGCACAAGAACAAAACTAGACCAGGGTGGAGCGAGGAAAAGCTTTGGGTAATGGAAAGTATTTTGAGGGAAAAAGTAGCTCAACATGACTATGTTAAAACGCTTCTTTTGGAGACAGGAGATAGAGACCTTGTTAAGAATTTTGAGGGGGACGCTTTCTGGGGTTCGGGTGAGAATAACTTAGGGGATAATATGCTCGGGAAGCTCTGGATGAAAATACGCAAAGAACTCAGAACGAAAGAGAACTCAGGAAAGTGACCTCTGGTATACTTCAAGAATCATGCCAACTGCCATTGAACGATTTCTAGATAAAACCACAATGTATAAAGTGGTCTCTTACTCACTCTTAGCGCTTATCCTCCAGGCATTTGTAATGAGTGCGCTTGGTTTTCTACCGTATACCCTTACTTCACTCCTTTTTTCTTTGATGGCTATTAGCTTGGTTGGCCTCGGTTCGCACTTTGTTTTTCAGAAAGTATATGATGCTCCAGCCAACATCGAGTCGACATATATTTCTATTTTTATTGCGTTCCTCATTTTGGCGCCAGCTTCTGATGTTTCGAGGGTGCTCTGGTCTGCGTGTGCAGCTTTTCTTATTATCGCTTCGAAATATCTTGTTGTTCACTCACATAGGCATCTCTTTAACCCAGTTGCTCTCGGGGTATTCATAATAGGATTGATGGGGTCTATATCTGTGACTTGGTGGGTTGGGTCAATGTACTTCTTGCCAACGGTTGTCATTGCTGCGCTTCTTGTTATTCATAAACTAAAAAGATATACACTTTTCTTTAGCTATCTTATTGCAAGCTTGCTTACGGTCGTCCTGTTTTCTCTCTTGCGAGGTGGCTCGATTACAGAAAGTCTCGGCCAGCACATACTCTCTTGGCCACTTATTTTCCTAGGTGTTTTTATGCTTACAGAACCGCTTACCACACCTCCAACACGAATGTTACAAGGAGTATACGGAGTAATAGTTGGAGCACTCTCCTCATTCCCATTTGCTTTCCCTCCTGTATATAGCACACCGGAACTCGCTCTTCTTATTGGTAATGTCTTTTCGTTTGCAGTAAGCATGAAGAGTAGAGTCTTTCTTTCGCTTATAGAAAAGAAAGAGATAGCTAAAGACACCTTTGAGCTAGTATTCAAACCTTCTGAAAAAGTTACCTACGAGTCCGGACAATATATGGAATGGACGCTGCAGACTGAAGAAGTTGATATGCGCGGCATACGTAGATACTTTACTATCGCATCATCTCCTCTTGAGGACGTTATCCGTCTTGGAGTTAAAAGGGCTGAGAATGGTAGTACGTTTAAGAATAAACTCTTTCAGATGAGTGAAGGAAAAGGACTGCTCGGCACTTCCGTTATGGGAGACTTCCTGATGCCAGAAGACAAAAACAGAACACTCGTATTTATTGCAGGAGGTATAGGGATAACACCGTTTGTTAGCATGTTGCGCACACTTTTAATTAAAAAAGAAAAGCGTGACATTGTTCTCTTTTATGCAAATAAACAAGAAGGTGAAATCGCATATAAAGAAGTTCTTGAAGAAGCAAGAAGAGAGCTCGGGGTTAGGGTGGTCTATGTACTCTCTGATTTGATGGCGATTCCCGGCGGATGGACAGGCGAGAAAGGTTTCATCACACAGGAGATAATAGAGACACATGTGACAGCGGTGGTTTCTAGCTCCTACTATATTTCTGGTCCGCCGAACATGGTGTCTGCCTACAGTGCTCTTCTGCAAAATATGCATGTATGCAAAAAAGATATTACCACCGACTTCTTTCCAGGTTTTAACTAAAAGCTATGGAGACTGTATTTACGTATGAAGTCATGGGCACTGTTTGGAGGGTTGTCATTTACAAAGAAGTTAGTAATGATACTAAGGTAGTCTTAGAGAAAGAGTTAAAAGAAAGACTGGAAAACTTTGATACACTATACTCTCGTTTTAAGCCTGATTCACTCGTCTCTTCAATTTCACAGATAACTGGTGTTGTAGAGGCCACGTCTGACCTGGTTAAGATTCTTCATATCTATAAGCAGTTTTATGAGATATCTGGCAGAAAGTTTACCCCGTGCATTGGAGGCCTTTTGGAAGATGTTGGGTATGATCGAGAGTATTCTCTAAAAGAGAAAGACATCCTTCGCGGTGTTCCTGATTTTAATACTGTTACTATTGTCGATGATACACATATTGCATTTGGAGAAAAAATATTGCTTGATATTGGGGCTGTAGGAAAGGGGTACTGTGTTGAGATGGTTGCAGAGTATCTTCGGTCCCTCGGTCATACACGCTTTCTCGTAGACGGAAGTGGTGATGTGTTTTATGAGACCCAAGAGGAGACGTTGCAAATGGGGTTAGAGGATCCAAGAGATACGACAAAAGTAATCGGTGTTGTCGCTATGAAGAAGGGAGCAATGTGCGCTTCCGCAACCAACCGCAGAGCCTGGGGCGCACGTTCGCATTACCTGGACCCACATAATGCCACTTCTCCCAGAGAAATAGTAGCAACCTGGGTGATAGCCAAGAACGCTGCTTATGCTGACGCTCTAAGTTCGTTATTATTTTTCGTCTCGCCAGAGGAGGTAAAAAGTACTATGTCTACCCAGTCTTTTTCTTACTGTATCATGAACCACGAAGGGAGAATAAAAAAGTCGCAAGACTTTCTTGCGACTTTTTTCTGAAACACTGCCCTAGATTTTTGCCTCCTTCTTTATGTTGGCAACAGCCTCCATGAATCCCTTAGGGGTAAGTGATGAACCGTTCACAACACTAAGTGCCAATGAGTCAATATCTTTTCCTACAACAATCTGGGTAAAGCCTTTGGAGAATGCTGCTTGCCAGTTTTTACTCCCTGGGTTCTCGGCTGTTCCGCTAAAAGTTGCTGCTGTGATAATGTCTCCTGAAAGTGTTAGAGACACAGAAACACTTTCTTGTCCTGCAGGAGAGGTGTATGCACCTGTCGCTCTGTATGTTCCGTCCTTATAATCAGAAGCCGTGACCATTCCAGTTGTTGTTGGTTGTGACTGTACTGGCTTTGTAGGGGTTGGAGTTGTCTCTTCAACTACGACATTCTCATCAGAAGCTTCCTCCTTCTTATTCTTTTCTTGTGAGAGGTAAATACCAACACCCGCGATAAGTGCGAGTGTTAGAGCTCCGAGCCCCACCTTTTTAATTGTTGATGTGGTGTTATTTTGTTCTGGTTCCATATGAGGTCAGTATATAGCTACTTGTTGATGGTGACTAGTGGGAAAAATCATAAGTACTGTGGTATGCTTGTAACATTGTTGATGAAACGCCATAAGTATATTTTCGTCATAGGCGGCGTTATGTCCGGGGTAGGTAAAGGAATCACCACCTCTTCTATTGGGACCATTTTTCAGGCGAGGGGGTATGCGGTAAATATTATAAAAGCAGATCCATACCTTAACGTGGATGCGGGTACAATGAATCCTACTGAGCACGGCGAAGTTTTTGTACTTAACTCGGGTCTTGAAACTGATCAGGACATGGGGAATTATGAGAGATTCTTAAATAAAGATGCAAGTGGTCTCGACTACATGACATCCGGCATGGTGTATTCCTCTGTGATAGAAAAAGAACGAGCGCTTAAATATGGCGGTAAGTGTGTTGAGGCGGTGCCCCATGTTCGTGATGAAATAATTAATCGAATAGAACTCTCGGCGAAGAAGGCGGGATCAGCTATTACTGTAGTTGAGATAGGGGGAACGGTAGGAGACTACCAGAATATTATGTTTATAGAAGCTGCTCGAGTGCTTAAGCTTCGCCACAAGGACGACGTTGCTGTTATCATGGTGTCGTACCTGCCTCTCCCTGGAACGGTAGGTGAAATGAAGACGAGACCAACACAGCATGCGGTTCATCAGCTTAACTCATATGGGTTGCATGCTGACTTTATAGTCGCACGCGCAGAATTCCCGCTCGATGCTCGTCGTAAAGAAAAGCTCTCCATTTCTTGTAATGTTCCTGTTGAGCACATTATCTCGGCACCAGACATTAAGAGTATTTATGATGTTCCAGAGAATTTTGAAAAAGATAAACTTGGGGTGCTTCTTGAAAAAACACTTTCACTTAAGGCGAGAAAAGGTAGTCTTACCCCTTGGAGCAAATTCGCTAAGAGTGTTCACACTGTAAAAAAAGAGCTAACTATTGCGGTTGTTGGTAAGTATTTCGATACAGGAGATTTCGTCCTTTCGGACGCATATGTTTCTGTGATAGAAGCCATTAAGTTCTCAGCATACAAGCTTGGAGTCAAGCCTAAACTTGTCTGGCTTAACTCTAAACAGTTTGAAGGAAAAGACGCATCAACGGTTTGCCAAAAGTTACTTGGAGATGTAGACGGCATCTTGGTGCCTGGTGGGTTCGGGTCTACTGGGATAGAGGGCAAGATAAACGTTATACGCTTTGCGCGTGAGAGTATGATTCCCTACTTTGGGCTTTGTTATGGAATGCAACTTCTTGTGATTGAGTATGCACGTCATGTTGCAGGCCTCCCCGGTGCACACACAGTCGAAGTTAATCCGCATACACTTCACCCAGTCATTGCAACCATGGAAGAGCAGAAGAAGAAATTAGCAGAAGGGCACTACGGTGGGTCAATGCGTCTGGGCTCATATCCGTGTGTTCTTAAAAAAGGAACGATAAGTTACAAAGCATACAAAAGTGCTACATTTGGCCAAGAAGAGAAGACTGGTTACAGTATTGTTGAACGTCATCGTCATCGCTATGAGGTGAATGAGAACTATACTTCCGCACTAGAGAAAGCAGGACTTATCTTTTCTGGAGTTTCTCCTAATGGTCATCTAATGGAAATCGTGGAACTTCCAACAACGGCACATCCGTTTTTTGTTGGGACACAATTTCATCCAGAGTTCTTAGCTCGCCCACTAAGTCCTCATCCACTTTTTACAGAATTCATCAAGGCAGCTAAAGCGAGAACATAAACAACCTCAGAGAATAAGAAATCCTTAGACCGTTTGTTTTCTTGGAAACTATTTGATTAATCTCAGGAAATGATTTAGATTTGGTGAGTAGTTCTTTATTTTCACTAAATAGGGAGGGATAATAATGAAGACAAAACCAAAGAAAGAGGTCTCCGTAATGTCGCATGGCGACCGCTTTCGAATGCTTGGAGAGCTCTATATCAACTTTTCTGACGAACTGAGAGAAAAAGTATCCTTTGATGGCAGTCGCTTTCGCTTCACCGTAAAAGGAGCAGGAGAGGAGACTCATCAGCTCGGTCAAGCCAGGAAATTTCTTGGTTGCAACATCACAGGCGCAGTGAAAGAGATGCTGGTGGCGCCCGGGTACGACGACAGTCATAGGCTCGTCCGAGGCCGGGACTACGAAATGGTCCTTTGCTACACAGGTGAGTTTCTGAACCGCGCTGAGTGCACGAAAACAAACGTCCGAAACCTGATGGTGGCCGAATTTGGTACAACGGTGAATGTTGAACCTGAGGCCGAGCTCGTGTTCCTCATCAGGAAGATGTTCTCTTACGCCGAGCTTAAGATGATGGGGCTTGAGTATATGGCCGTACTACATGCCTGCATCGGCCATGATGTCACAACGAATCAACTCTTGTCTCGTCAAAAGGGAGGGGACCCGTGGGTGCAGTCTTGGCTAATTAACCCCGACAACCATTGGGATCCAAAAGGAGCATTTGCTTTTCCTTTTCGGTAAAGCGAGCCTCTACATGTAGAGGCTTCTGAGAACAACCCGCACATTCGTGCGGGTTCTCTTCTTTTCCGTGCACTATACTGTGCTCCTGTGTTAGTATTCCTCCATGTCTCTTTCTAACAATGATCTATACTCATATTACCTACCTGAGCACTTAATTGGTAATGCGCCAAAAGAGAAACGCGACGAGTCTAGGCTGTTCGTTTTTAACACAATGACAGGAGAAGTTACTTTTGATTTGTTTAAAAATATTGGTACGTACCTCCCCAACAGCTCACTTCTTGTCCTTAACGAGACCAAAGTGGTACCAGCGCGTGTGCTTCTTTACAAAAAAACAGGAGGAAAAGTAGAAGTACTTTTTCTTATGAATCTTTGGCAGGAGAACGAGAAGATAGTTAAAGGAATTGTTGATAGAAAAGTTGAGGTAGGGGACATGCTTACGTTTGGTGATGAAACCATGAAAGTCTCACAACAGGATGAAAATATTTTTTATTTTCAGATGAGTTGTGACGCAAACAAGTTCAGAGAGCTTTTGACCGAACACGGCAAGACCCCCGTGCCGCACTACATAAAAGGGGTAACACTTCACGAAGAAGCTCTTCGTGAGCGCTATCAGACAGTTTTCGCAAAAGAAGCATATTCAGTCGCCGCTCCAACAGCTTCACTTCATTTTACTGAGGAGGTTTTTCTTAAACTGGCTTCTTGTGGGGTCGACAGGACAACTCTTACACTCCATGTTGGATTGGGAACTTTTAAACCCCTAACTAAAGAAAACTTTGAGACCAACTCTCTCCATGGTGAGAGATATGTTATAGGTGAAAAGTCTCTTCAAAAAATTAATGATGCAAAAGAAAGCCGGAGGTCCATCATTGCCGTAGGGACTACAACAGTGAGAACTCTCGAGTCCTACGCAGTAACAAAAAAAAGAGAAGGAGAGACTAATATTTTTATCCATCCACCATACGACTTTAGAATGGTAGATCACATGATTACCAACTTCCATCTCCCTAACTCATCCCTCATGATGTTGGTCGAAGCCTTTTTGCAACATAAGAAGAGCAGTAAACATCTCGTTGAGCTCTATGAAATTGCGATTAAAGATGGTTTTCAGTTCTACTCATTTGGCGACTCAATGCTCATTCTTTAGTCCTGGTATGAAATGGTTTTTTTTTAAAACACTACGTGAGAAGAGATCGATTCTTAAGAAGTTGAAAAGAGGCGACGTTGTGCCGTTTATTAAGTATGTTGTATATCGTTTCAGACTTTCGTCACTGTTTCGTCTCAAGCGCAAATGGTACACAATGAGGGTGTTTTATTCTCCATTTGCTTTTTGGTTGTGGACTCACGAGGGCGCAGAAAAAGAGGAAGAGATGTTTTTCGAATCGTTTTTAAAAGAGGGAGATATTGTTGTTGATTGTGGTGCTCATATAGGAACGCTTACCATTACAGCCTCGAGAATAGTTGGTGAAAAAGGAAAAGTCTTTTCTTATGAGGCACACCCGAGGACGTTTAGTTACTTAAAAAGAAACACCGAAGATAATGATTGTAGAAATGTTTTGGTTAAGAACGTAGCTATAGGCAAGAAGAAAGGAGTAGTCTCATTTTCTGATTATTATGCAAGTGATTTAAATAGTGTTGAAGACGTTGGAAAGTTTTTGGTTGAGATGGAAACACTAGACCATCTCCTTAAAGACGTTGGTATAATTAGCCTCCTCAAACTTGATATAGAGGGAAGCGAGTTACCTGCACTGTTAGGAGCAAGAGAGGTATTAAAGAGAACCAGAGCAGTTTATTTTGAATCCGCAGAAAGAAGCTTCAAAAGATTTGGCTACGCCTTAGATGATATTGTTGTATTTCTAAATGATAATGGTTTTACTTGTTATCTAACATCGAAGGATGGACTACTTCAAGAGGTGCAGCGTGGACATGTAACTAAGATGCGGTATGAAAATATTGTAGCAATAGCTCACTAACTTCTTTTTCTTTAAGAGAGGGTATACACTTCCATGTAATAGATATGGACACAACCAGGAGCAAGAAACTACCTACTCTTTTCTCGGTAAGAAAAATTGTCGTCTTTGTTATTCCAGTCTTTCTTATAGTTGCCTTGTGGAATGTTTACAAACCTCTCCCGAAAGGGCTCTCGATAGTAAGTGAAGAGTACGGTGTATCTAATGAAGATGTTGTTTTTCTCTCCGATGAAACGTTTACTGTTGACGGAGAAAGAAAGGTACAACAGACTATTTTTGACTACGTCATCGGCATGATACAGGGAGCAGAAGATTTTATTGTCATCGACATGTTCTTGTGGAACTCTTTCGGCAGCGAAAGCTATAAACCATACCGTTTGCTATCAAAAGAATTAAGCAACGCGCTTATCCAAAAGAAGAAGAGTATGCCAACAACAAGAATAGTGGTTATTAGTGATCCGATTAACACTTCATACGGAGGGCATCGCTCTCCACATTTTGACGCCATGAGAGAAGCTGGAATTGAAGTAGTCTTGACCAATCTCCCTTCTTTGCGCGACAGTAATCCAGCGTACTCGTCTATTTGGAGAACGTTTGTTTATCCTTTCGATGCCCTCCATAGGCTTCTTTTTAAGAAGGACTATACATTTCGAATGCTGCCTTCAATTTTAGGGGCAGGTGATAACGTCACCGTACGCTCGTATCTACAGCTTCTCAACTTTAAAGCAAACCACAGAAAACTAATAGTAGCAGACGCAAAAAATGCCCAAGGCGTCAAAGAAATAGTGAGTCTCGTTTCATCTGCCAACCCGCACGATGGCTCAAGCGCACATTCCAACGTCGCAGTTGTTGTTAAACAAGGCATATGGAAAGACATTCTAGTGAGCGAGCAAGGCGTTATTGATGCAGCCGGCAAAAGTATTAAACTAGAAGGGACTGTTGAAGCACATGCGGGAGACGATGCAGTAGTTGCTCTGCTTACTGAAGGTAAAATTCGAGAGAGGGTACTTCGCATGATTAACGGCACAGAGAAAGGCGACTCAGTCGAACTCTTCATGTTTTACCTCTCAGACTTTAAGATAATTTCTGCTCTTACAGAAGCTGCCAAGCGTGGAGTCGCCATCAGTATTATCTTGGACCCAAATAAGGACGCTTTTGGCCGAGAAAAAAATGGAGTACCGAATAGATCTGTAGCATCTCACCTAGTAAATAGGTCAGAGGGGAAGATTGCTATTCGGTGGTGTGTAACTAGCGGTGAGCAATGTCACACGAAGTTACTCATTGTTGAAACAAAGGGCACAAAGTCAATGCTACTTGGCTCTGCCAACTACACATCGAGAAACATTGGTGACTACAACTTAGAGGCCAACATATTTGTTAGCGGAGAAAATGTTACCGCTATCAGGGACGCGCAAGCTTATTTTAAAAGAGCTTGGGCCAACACCGACGGGAAACTGTACACTACCGAATATGAATCCTTTAAAGATGACACCATGCTTCACATGTTGATGTGGGTGACAATGGAGTCAACTGGGCTAGGAACATTTTAAGAAATGTTTTCAACGTGTCGCAGAAGGGTCGAGCTGGTATACTATTTAAAATATGAAGAAAAAGCATAACATATATGTTATAGGTATTATCATGGCGCTTGTTGGTGGTTTAATGTACATGCAACAGTCGGCAGCTACCCCTTCATTACAGTCGCCATCAAATAATAGCGTTATTCCAGCAATTAAGGCGCAGATTCTTGACGTTGAACTTACGTATCCATCTGCCTATGCTACCTATCAAAAAGCAAACAGCCCATACACAAAGACACTCAACACTGTTGTTTGGTATGAAAACACAGAAGCAAATAAAAGTTTTTTTACAGGTGGAACAGGGTCTCCGTCTGAGCCCCCAGTAACTATGTCGCTCGATGTCTATAGTAATCCTAACAACGTAACAGCGTACCAGCTCTTGTCTGCAGATGTGCCATATCTTTTTGCCAGAGGAGTTGGTGGGGTGAGTTCGCTTGCTGGAAAGCCAGCGACTGTCCTAGAGTGGGATGGACTTTATAAAGGGAAGACTGTTATCGTTAATAATCAGGGCCTGATGTATGTTTTTTCTGTAACCTCAATCACACCATCTGACGCTATTCTGAAAGACTTCGACTTACTTCTTAGCTCTATTTCTTTTAAGTAGTCGCCACCATGTCCGTCCAAAAGATAGTCAAACCAGTTTCAAAAATAAGATACTATGCCTCTTTACTAGAAGCAACACTCCTTTTCTTGGCAAGTGTTTATGTGACACACGTGGCCAGCAAGTACGCTGAGATTAATGCAAGCAGCCACGTCGAAGACATTATTTTAAGCAATACCCCCGTATACGACTTTGAGCTTATTTTTGTGCACGGTGCGATCATGCTCACGCTTTTTGTGGTTGCACTATGTTTTAGATTTAGAACAGTCGCACCTTTTCTTTTAAAAAGTGTCTCGCTCTTCATCATCATTCGAGCGATATTTGTATCTCTGACTCACATAGGACCATATCCAACAAAACTAGACCTAGAGTCAAGGCTTCTAGACTTTATTACCTCTGGCAATGACTTATTTTTTTCTGGACATACTGGTCTTCCGTTCCTTATTGCTCTTATCTTCTGGAACCACTTATATGTTAGGGCATTGTTTTTGGCTTCCTCTGTTGTCTTTGGGGCCATTGTTTTGTTGTCGCACCTACACTATTCAATAGATGTGTTTTCTGCCTTCTTTATCACTTATAGCATCTACCATATTGCTATTAAGTTATTCAAGAGGGACTATGATTTCTATGCTGAAGACCAGCTTCGTCACAAGTAACTTAAGCATGGTACCATGGGCATATGTCATACAAGAGCACTCTCCCGAAGGTTCATATTGATAATCAGCCACATCTCGTAAAAGAAGGTGTTTTTATGTTAGACAACGAAGTCTGGAGTACACAAAAGCGTATTGCGCGCATTTACGGCAGAAGTATACCCACCATCAACGATCACCTTAAGAAAATCTACAACGAGAAAGAGCTACTAAAAGCACTCACTGAGCGTGAACTTGTTATCACTCAAATCGAAGGCAAGAAGAAAGTCTCTAGAAAAGTTTTTGTTTATAGTACTGACGTTCTCATCGCTATAGGATTTCGTGTTAATGGAGAGTGGGGGAGGGAGTTCAGAATGTGGGCAAGAGAAATTGTTAGAAAGAGCTATAACCCAGAAGAGCAAGTGAAGCACCTTGTTAAGCGGAACTAGGGTTTTCCAGTTGAAAATTTTGGTGCACGGAGATGTTGATTTAGATAGTTAAGCGATACATTTATTTTTTTGCCTGGGTTAAGAACTGTGGTCGGGTCCCACGCTCTTTTAATATCTTCAAACAGTGAAAGAGATACTTCGCTATAGCAGTACGATAGGTAAGGGGTGCGCGAGAGTCCGTCCCCACCTGAAGCCGAGATACCACCTCTGTATTTCTTAAGTAGTGAAAAAACCCCTTCCTGGTACTCTGTAATATCATTAGAGTATAGTCTGCTATACGGGTCTAGCAGTGAAGTTACTGCCAAGTGTCCGCTTCCAACACACCCAGTCACTGTGCTTACTCTCCCTTGATGGTGGATGTAGGTAACAACGTCTTTTATATACCTGGGTAGGTCGCCAACTTTAACAATGCCGCCCTCAGTAGACGAAAGTGGAGTCAGTGCGTCCTTACTGTACATGGCAAGCAAAGAGTGTAGGAAATCCTGTGACATTATGCGTAAAAATCTTTTTTCGTCGTCACTGCTTTTTATAAGGTGTTCTGGCGCAGGAAGTTCGCTCTTAAAGTGCCTCACTGTGTCGTAAAGACGCTCCCTGTCTGTATCTTTATGCATGGCAACCAGTATGTAGGGACAGTTAACAAACACAGGAAGAAGACCTGGATGATATTTTTCACAAAGAGTTTGGAATGTTTCGTCGTAGAGAAACAAAGAGTCAGCTTTGGTTTGCTTGGCTGTCTCAATGATGTCCGGCAGGTCATCTTCTTTTACTGGTATGAGGGTTACTATTGCTTGTGACCTTTTTGGAATAAGTCTAAAAGTAATGGATGTAACTATTCCTAAAGTTCCTTCGCTTCCGGAGAGCTGATCAATAAGTTGACGTGGCCCGATTGAAGTATTCCATATAGAATACCCAGTTGCGTCCTCGCCAGAGTAAGGTTTTGCTGCACGAATCTGTGCCCCATACTTGCTGAGTATTGGGAAAATGGACTGGTAAATTCCAAGAAGTCTCCCGCTCGGTGTTATTCCATCTGCTATTTTATGTTCTTCTCCGTTGTCGACAACCACAGTTAGGGCCTCTACCCACTCTCTGATTGAGCCATGAAAAAAAGTGGAAGGGGATACACTACGCGTAGAGAAGAGTCCGCCAACAGAAGTAAACTCTTCGCTCTTAAGTAGTGGAGGTAGTTCAAAACCCCACCCATCTAATCTACTTGTCAGCTCGGAGACTGTTACGCCTGCGTCTACTGTCACGACGTTGTCGACCATGCTTATGTGTCTAATGTTGTTGAAGTATCGAGTCATGTCGAGCACTATCCCTTCGCTTAAACAGCCACCCAGCTTACTGTTCCCACACCCCCTTACGGTTACTGGCATTGAGTATTCACGGGCAAATGACAAAACATGACGGATATCGGTTACATTTTTAGGGTAAATGACAGCTTGGGGAATGATGGTATACGGTGATCCGTCAGAACTATACTCTTCTAAGTCTGCAGAAGAGCAACTTATTTCACCTGCCAACATTTTAGAAAGATCTAGAAATAAAGGTGGGATTCTTTCAAACGCGCTAGAGACCATTTTCATAAATACTCTTACCGTTGTGGTAAATTAGAAAAAAGAGAAGTGAAAAAATAAAAAGTACCAAACTTATCAAAAAAAGACGTCTTGCAAAAGGGTAGAGGTTCTTTTTTGAGGTTTCTGGTAAAGTGTTATTTTCCATACTATTTTACAATATCAGTATATCCCCTAATGACTTAAGACATGCATCTCTGTCCACACGATTTTTTTTGAAAAAGCGATATACTTAGTAATGTATTATTATTAACCTATATCTATAAAAGTTTATGAAATTGGCAACACAATTATTAGCACGCATTTATCAGTACACTACAGCGCTTATTGTAGTTTCTGCACCTCTGTTTTTTATTCCAAAAACAAGTTTTTCAGGTGAAGCGACATACCACATTGCGATGATGTTCTTGGTGGCGATAGCCTTGGCTTCTTATGTTGGGAACGCACTAATCACTAGAACATGGCATACAGTATCTAAAATAGAATTTCTGTCATATTTTGCGTTCGTCGGGACGGTGCTCCTTTCGGTGGTTTTCTCTGATAATCCAAAAGTGCTTCTTTTTGGAGACGGACTCAACCAGTTTTCTGGGGCAGCGTTGCTTACCCTGCCTGCTGTAATGTACTTGGTAAGAGCTCTACCAGAAAACCTACGTCATAAGCTAAAGATTGCCATTCTTGGTATTGTGAGCATCTCCGCGCTCGTCTTTGTGTTTGCCTTAATGTTTGGAGGGGTTTTGTTAGACTCAGCCCGAACCCTATTCTCAGGATTCTCTAGTTCAGTTTCTTTCGCGGCATACCTCGGAATCTTTGCTGTAGCGACGTTTTTCTACGTGAGAAAAGCTGCGCTCAAGAAGCGATATAAGTTGTTTATATTCATAACAGGACTACTCTTTGTTGCTTGGGCTGTTACTCTGTCTACACAAAACAGCGTACGTCCAAATCTTACAAGTACTCTCCTTGTCGGCAAGAATGTCATGCTAGAAAACGGTGTCTTTGGTATCGGCCCTGGCAACTTTTCAAGAGCTTGGCAGCTACATAGGCCGCAGGACGTTATTAACTCACAGTTCTTTGGCTACGAATTTCTCCAGGGTTCTGACACAGTAAGTACGCTCTTTGTAACAGTGGGGCTTCTCGGAACACTAGCATTCATCCTGATGGTATTTTCTGCACTGTACAGCACTTTTGTAAGTTACAGACAAAACAAAGAAGGGCAGGAGCATCTTATCTTAGGGCTGCTGTTTGCCGTACTTGTTTATTTTGCAGGTGTCTCACTGCTTGTACCATTGTCTTACTCAATGCTAGTTATGTGGATGGTTATTTCTGGTCTCGGAATTGCACGCGCTCGTCTCACTGAGTTTCATCCAAACAAGAAGCTTTCTTACCTTCTGGTTCCAATAGCCGTCCTTCTTGTGTTAAACGCTGTTGTTACAGTCAACAAGGCACGAGCATTTGCGACATATAACAAAGCCCAAACTGCAGCTTCAATAGAGGAGGCAGAGAGTTTAACCAAAAAAGCTCTAAGCATTTACCATTTCGATGGGTTCTATAGAGTGCTTGTTGAGTACGCCATCTCTTCTAATCGTAATCTTGTTGCAGCAGAAGCCGCTGACCAAGAAGCGCTTAAGAATAAGTACTTGGTTAAGTCACAAGAGGCTGTGGACGCTGCACTTGCGGCTGTTGCGCTTAATCCAAGTAACTACCAGAACTATGTTTCTCTCGGAAGAGCCTATGAGCTAGCGGTGCCTTTTGACAAAGCAGGAGGATTCGAAAACGCTAAGAAGTCTTATGACGAAGCTATCAAGCTATACCCTGGTAATCCATATCTCTATCTTATGCAGGCTCGTCTAGAGACCTCAGCAGGAACAAGAGATGCTGCAAAAGAAAGATTGACCGAGGCGCTCAAGAAGAAGCAGAACTTTGCTGACGCTCTTTATCTTATGAGTCAGCTATCTGCTGGAGAAAGCAAGATAGAAGAAGCGATTAACTATGCGATCGAAGCTGTAAAGAGTGCCCCAAATGATCCTCTCGTGTATACACAAGCCGGTCTTCTCTTCTACGCTAAGCGTGACTACCAGAACGCAGCCCTCGCTCTCCGTGGCGCTCTAGAGCGTGACCCAAATAATGAGAACGTTGCTTACTTCCTCGCCCTTTCACTCCGTGATGGAGGTGCCGGACAGCTTGCACTACCTCTAGCGGAGGAGCTCCTTAAGAGAAACCCTAATAGTCAGGATGTTAAAAGTTTAGTTAATTCTATTAAGGCAGTTTCTCAGCCGGTTGTTACAGAACCAAAACAATAGGGGCACCTAGCCGGAACTTCTTTAGACTGTATACTAGGATGTAATGAATCTGACTGATGTAGAAAAGGCTGTCGTTGAGCTTTCTTCTAGACATTCAGGTCTCACTAAAGAGTTCTTGAGAACTCTTCTTGAGGCTTCTGGGTGGGAAGAAAAGAATATTAAAGAAGCAGAAGTGATCCTTTCGGCGCGTTTAGCTATTCCTGCTCAAGATGGAATGAAAGTAAATAGCCGCGCACTGCTTACCCCAAGTGACATTACGACTAAAGCGGACATAACGTTCTTTCACTCTGATGGAACCGAAGAAGGAGAGCTTGTTGTTCCTGAGGTAAACGAGGAAGTAAAAAAAGAAGTGACCTCAAAGAAAGATGTGGTCCATCTGCCTACCGACACCCCCTCAGAGAAGACTGACGTGTCGCAAATTGTGGTTGTAGAAAAAGAAGATGGGTCAATGTTTTCCGAAGACAGATTCTTGAAAGATGAGATGCCTCACATAGAAGAGGAGTCGTTAATTACTACCAATGACAAACCAAAGCTCACCATTAAAAGTTTAGAGATTCCAGACAACTTGCCACTTGTGCCGTTCGAAAGTTCTCCGCATATATGGTCTTTTGGTCGTTACAAGGACACATTTCACCCTGACCAGATGAACACGAGTGTGGTGTACCAGAGTACAGAGCCGCACGTAGAAGAGAAAAAGATAGAAGAAAAGCATCTAGAGTCACACTATGTGGCTGTGCCAGTTATCACAAAAGAACAAGAAGCTCCCCGTAGCGAACCTCATACACATGAAGCCGAGATAGACTTTGAAAAAACACCAATTACTAAGGGTGACGAATCTCTCGTTGTGTTGGCCGCTGTGATGCTTCTTGCTATAATGCTTATATTGGGCTATATGTACAGTAATGGCCGCTTATAAGTAACGTAACTACAAACAACACTATGGAATCAGGAAATACTAAAAGATATGTATGGACGGCAGGGACAATCGCCCTCCTTTGTATCGCGTTCGGGTCTTTCTCATTTGGACTTGAATCTTTATCAGCAGTTAAACATCCTAATGGTCAGGTTGCTTCAATCACCGTTTCTGGTGAAGGTGAGGTGACAGCAAAACCTGACGTCGCTACAGTGTCATTCACTATCCGTGAAACCGCAAAGACTGTACCAGAAGCGCAAAAGGCAGCTGAGGCAAAAATAAAAGCTGCGCTTAAAGAGCTCGACGTTCTCAAGGTAGAAGAAAAGGATATTAAGACTACTTCATACAGTGTTTCACCACAGTACGAACCAATCCCTCTTTGTACTGCGTACATGTGTCCTCCTCAGGTAACTAAGATTTCTGGATATCAAGTTGCTCAATCTGTTACCGTAAAGGTTCGCAAAATAGATCAAGCGGGGGAAGTTGTAGGGTTAATTGGTAAGGTCAATATTACAGAAATTTCAGGGCCTGACTTTACAGTAGATGATATGGATAAAGCACAAGCTGACGCTAAAGAGTTAGCAATCAAGGAAGCTAAGGAGAAAGCTGAGACTACTGCCAAGTCTTTAGGAGTATCGCTCGGAGCTATTACTTCATTTAGTGATGACCAAGGTGGTTACTATCCAGTAATGTATGCCCGCGACGCAATGTCAGTAGGGGGTGCAATGAAAGCAGAATCAGTAACCCTTCCACAAGGGGAGAGTGTGATTAAGTCACGGGTGACGATTACGTATACTCTAAAGTAGTCCATTGGAATGGAATAACAAAAACCCCCCATAACGGGGGTTTTGTTATATTTCTCACGTCGTATGTTATTGACATAATTGGTTTATTTATTGTATAATAAAATCAACTATCGTTCATTAAACAGGGGAAGAAATGACTAAAAAGTCAATAGTTGAGGTAGTTGCTGCATTTTATAAGCAGTACTTTGGTTCTGACCTTCCTGAAGATGCTGAGAATCTGCTTCTCGCCTTCAAAATGGTCAGCCTTGCTGCAGCCAAAGGAGATGCCAATCCAGACCTTCTGGCGTGGGCAGCAAAACAAGTGCTTCCTGCAGCAATCGAACAATATGAGAGTGGTGATAACCCTCTACTAGAGGAATACATTCGTCTACGAGATTCAGGTCTCGAAAGAGAGGAGGCTTTCCGGGAGATTCGTGCTCGGCGTGATCGTGTCTGGGGTCTTTATTACGACCATTTGATCAGGCTTTGTGCTGATCGATTGGAGCGCTAATACTAAGATGTCGCCTTTTGAGATAGGACCTGGAAACAGGTCCTTGACTTTTTGTATAGAAAGTATATAATATAAGTATATAAATGCCCTCGGGGGCGTTTTTTAGAATAAGGCTATTACGTGCATTTTTACATCACCACTATGAAACTTCTACAATACTTTAAAGAGACCAAAGCAGAACTAAAAGAGGTTATATTCCCAACCTCTTCCCAGACGATTATCTATACTGTTCTTGTTATCGTTATCTCATTGGCAGTGGCTGTGGTGCTATGGGGAGCAGACCTGGGACTCAAGGAACTGCTAACTAGGGTTGTTACTCGCGCATAGGGGTTCTAAAATAATTACCAAAATCATAACTAATTTTTATGGCTAAACAAGAATTTACAGGGGAGCGTCACTGGTACGCGATTCACACATATAGTGGTTACGAAAATGCGGTGCAGCGCAACCTACGTCAGCGTATTGAGTCTCTTCAGATGCAGGACAAGATATTTGAAGTAGTTGTCCCTCTAGAGAAGAAGATAAAAGTTAAGGGGACCAAGCGCGTAGAAGTTGAGGAAAAAATCTACCCTGGATATGTTCTTGTAGACATGATTGTGGATGATAACAGTTGGTATGTTGTTCGTAACACCCCTCGTGTTACTGGGTTCGTTGGAGCAGGCACAACACCCGTACCACTTTCTCAGCAAGAAATTGACTTCCTACTTAATCGTATGAGGACGAGCGAAGTCGAACACGACATCGAAGTCAAGGAAGGGGAACTCGTTGGCATTATCGATGGTCCATTTAAGGATTTTGAAGGAAAGGTGTCTGAGGTTGACCGCGCTAGAGGTAAGCTCAAGGTTCTCGTTAATATGTTTGGGCGTGAGACCCCAGTGGAACTAGACTTCCTTCAGATTAAAAAAGTTTAATAAATAGACGGTTGAAAACACACAAAAACTGTGTTAGAATAACCAAACTTTAAAAGAAACTATATGGCAGCAAAGAAAATTACAAAGTACGTAAAAGTTCAGATCGAAGCAGGGAAAGCTACTCCTGCTCCTCCACTTGGTCCTGCCCTTGGCCAGGCCGGTGTACAGATTGGGGATTTCGTTAACAAGTTTAACGCAGCAACCGCTGGACAGCAGGGGAGAATGTCAGTAAAGATCTATGTATACGAAGACCGAACGTATGATTTCGTTATTAAGACACCAACTGCCACATCTCTTGTTATGAAGGGAGCCAATGTCGCTA
>JACCDG010778564.1_pt1 | contig 48497 bp, 63 predicted proteins | sample 7442471 | NCBI WGS metagenome assembly JACCDG01 (sample SAMN15323444, study PRJNA562643) | freshwater metagenome | isolation source: river surface water | place: USA:Blue River Watershed | collected 2017-08-17
CTCTCCGTGCCACGCCCTGCCATGACTGCCAAGCATCGGCTCTCCGTGCCACGCCCTGCCATGACTGCCAAGCATCGGCTCTCCGTGCCACGCCCTGCCATGACTGCCAAGCATCGGCTCTCCGTGCCACGCCCACCCGAGCCTGCCATGCCTTTCCCGCCGTTCAACGCCGTCCGCGACGTGCTGAACCGTGCTGGGCAAAGCCGAACCTTGACTGCCGTGCCTTGACCCGATCAACCATTCCCTTCGACGCCATGCCTGCCATGCCACCCAGGACGTGCCCTTCCCCCCAGGACGTTCAAAGCCAAGCCTAGACTGCCGAGTCAAAGGATTGACGAGCGCCGCCGGCCTCCTCGCGTTCTCGCCTGGCCTGCGAGGAAGCGGTCCAGGCGAGCGCCTGGAGGAAGCCGCCGCAGCCGGCGGCGCTCGTTGGATCAACGCAACTTGAAGGACTTGCCTTCGACGGCAAGGCCGTCGATGACCGTGAAGGTGCCCTTCACGCCGTCGCGCTCCGGCCTCCACTCGCCGATGCCGACGAACGAGCCGGCCATGTTGAAGACGTTGATGACCTGCTCCAGCGACATGACGCGGCGGTTGTAGACGGTCTGGAACGTGATGCGCCAGCCCGGCTTGAAGGTGGCGCGGAAGCGGATGTCGGCGGTGTTGCCGGCGATGCGGACCATGTCCTGCCGGTTGTACAGCTCGCCCTTGACGGGCAGGATGTCGCCCCGGACGTGGATCGCCTGCCGCATCAACGTCTTGGGGATGTCGTCCATCGACGTGCAGACGGAGATGGTGGCCTTCTTGAGCCCGATCGCCGGGAAGCCGGGCTTGCCGTGCTCGTCGAGGTACATGCTGCCCTGGTACTCGACCTCGGGGTCCTTGGCCTCCCTGCCGCCCGCCGTCGCCACCTTCATCTGCTTGTCGAGGATCTGCTTCTTCGCCTTCTCGCTCCAGGCGTGGCAGATCAGTTCGGCGTCGCCCTCGATCGTCAGTTCCAGCACGCCCACGTCGATCTTGGACGCGACGATCTGGCGCACCTCGTCGCTGGACTTCGTGATGAGGTTGGCGAGGTGCTGGGCGTCCTTCTCCTTGCGGGCCTCGTCCTGGCTCCAGCTGCCGACCTTCCGCTTGACGGCGGTCTTCTGCTTGGCCGTCACGGGCGGCTCCATCTCCAGGAGCGCCGTGCCGGCGTGGTCGCCGTTGGTGCCGTTCGTGGCGAGGGCGATGTCCTTCTTGCTGATGCTGGTAGCCATACGCGTGTCACCTTGCCGGCCCTTTCGACCACGGACGCCCAGGCCGGGCATGCGTCCGCTGTCCGCCTCCTGGCTGCGCGGCCCTGTGCCGCTTGCGTGGAGGCATCCGAGGATGGAAGGGAGCCGGGCGGCTCGCGGCAGCTGCTTCGCCCGTCGATCCGCTCACCATGCCGGCGGTCGATCAGGAACGGAGTCCTGCGCCCTCTGGTTCGGCGTCAACTGTCGGCGGCGCTCGCCGCCCGGTCCCTGCCATCGTGCCGGGCAGGAGGGCGGGCGGGTCACCATCGCCGCGCCGCCCTTCCTTCCCGACAAGGGTAACTATACCGGACGTATGGAATCATGTCAACGGATCCCGCCTATGTAATGGGAAAATTATTCACCATTCCCATGAGGAATCATTTGCCGTCTTCGATCCTCTTGAGCCGGTCGCGGGCGGCGACAGCCTGATAGGCGACCAGCCCGTTGGACAGCTGCGCCGGGCCTCCCAGGAGGAAGCCGCCTTCCGCCTTGCCCAGCGCCTCCTCCATCGCCGCCGGGGAGACGCGGTCCATCAGGAGATGGTAGAGGAGGGCGACGACCGGATCGAACGTGTCCACCGACGCGCCCTTCAGGAGCGCGTCCAGTTCCTTGTCCGGCATCGTGGTCAATCCTCAGACTCGCGGCCCGCAGACGCCTTGCTGGTCCTGGTAGGACGAGCCGGGCTTCTTGTGGTATGGGGTCGTGCAGGGCGCGGACCCCTGGAAGAGGAGCAGTTGCCCGATGCCGTCGCCGGCGTGCAGCCTCATGAAGAGGGGGGTGGCGTTGCTGATCTCCAGGGTGATCTTGCCGCGCCAGCCGGCCTCGATCGGCGTCATGTTGAGGATCGCCCCGCCTCGGGCGTTGGTGGACTTGCCCAGGACGATGCCCTGGCAGTCGTCGGGCATCCAGACCCACTCCATCGTCTCGCCCAGCGCGTAGGAGTTCGGGGGGATGACGCAGCTGTCGCCCTTGACCGTCCGCAGGCAGGACTCGTCGAAGGCGCGCATGTCGATCAGCATGCCGCCGATCGAGTCGAACACCTTGAAACTGTTGCCGAGGCGCAGGTCGTAGCCGTAGCTCCCCTGCCCCCACGAGGCCCGGCCCTTGACCTTGGTCGCCCCGACCCAGGGCTCGATCCGCAGGCGGGCGGGGTCCTTGTCGGGCAGGGCAAGGCGGGCGTGGAATTGCCAGTCGGCCAGGATGCCGGGCAGGCCGACCGAGCGGCCCTCCACCGGGACCGGGGCCGTGCGGAGCGCGTTGTCTTCCATCGAGTCTCCTCCGTTGGTCTTGGCGCATGCCGGGGGCATTCCCTGGTCATGATAAGGGTAAGGGGAAAGGCTGTCTGCCTTGCGGGAGGGATCGCGCTTTGAAGGCCATCAGGCGCTTATGCCGGCTTCTTTGGGTGCCCCTGGGCGGGGCCATGACTGCTGGACCGTGACGTATGCCCCATGCGGGATCGACTACCCGCCCGTTGCACGGTGAAGACCGAAGGTGGCAAATTGCCACCTTCGGGAAGCCGTTTCGCGCCGTCCGTTCTCCCGATCCTGGTCGGTCGGGATGCCTGCCCCGGCGAGGTGGAGCCGGTGCGCTGCCGCCGCAGAGGGTGCCAGGGGCAAGCCTCATGGACGGTACGGGTGCCGTTTTCGGGTCAGGTAGCACGTCCCCGCAGGACCAACCTGGGCCGGCGCACTCGCCCGGCCTCCGCAAGACCCTCGGCATGGAGCCGGGGGAGGCGGCGGATTCTCCTAGAATCCACCGCGCGGACAGTTGACCCCTTCACCGCTGCACGGTACGATGACCGTGCGGTTGCTTGTTTGCGGTGAGAGGTCGGGTGCTGTCCTCTCCTCCTTTGGCCGGTCGGGGTTATCAGACCCCGACCGGCCTTTTCCATGCCCACCTATACTATCAACCATCCACGACGCCCGTCTACGGGCAACGCGCAAGTCCTTGACAGTCAAGGACTTGCGCGTTGCGTGGTAAGAGCTTTGACTCACCGCCTGCGCCGCTTCCGGTCGTCCCCCTTCGGCTTGGCCTGCGCGCCGGCTGTCGGCCCCGCCTCGGTCTTGACGAACACCCAGCAGGGATGACCGGAGCGCTCGCTCAACTGGTAGGTGTGGCGGACCAGCTGCACGCCCTGCCGGCCACGGTCCTTGTGCTCGTCCCAGCAGCCGTAATGGCCCATCGGGGGCATCGCCGTCCCGACGTAGGCCTTGCCGTCGTAAGGGCCTCCGACGAACCGGATCGGCTTGCGGCCCGCCGCCTCCAGCGCGGCCATGTACTCCTTCTCGCTCAGGTCTTCCGGCCCCGGAGCGCCCGGAGGGGTCGGGGGAATCCATGCCCCGTCGTTCTTCATCGCATGCTCCTCAAAGGATCTTCGGACCGCTCTCGTCGGCGAGGCGGATCAGGTGGCGGACGGCGAGGTAGGCGACGACGGCGGACAGGGTCGCCCGCAGGAGCCATTCCAGGTCGGTCGGCAGGCCGACCAGCCCGACGACCGCCCAGACGGCCCCGACGCAGCAGAACCACAGGAAGGCGAGGGCGGCGTCACGAAGAGGCACGGCGGACTCCTTTCCGTTCGGGCTTGTCGGTCCCCTGGACGTAATCCGCGGCCTTGCCGCATCCGCAGACGAGGTAGACGGCGGTCCGCCTGCCGGCGATCTCCAGGTTCTCGCCGATGCGGAGGTAGGAGACGGTCAGGCGGCAGCCCGGAAGCGACACCTCGCCGGGGCTGGTCTTGTATCTGGCCCCGTCGAGAGGGCCGGCACGGAGGGAGACGGTACGGGCCATTCCTTGGTCCCCTGGCCGAGCATCTTGTCTCAGCCCCCCTCCGCGACGGCCTTCACGAGCCGTGCCGCCAGGCGGCAGCGGTCACGGAAGCACGCTGTCCCCACAGGAGCGTAGGGCACGCGATGCGACTCTAGCAGGTACTCGATCACGCCGTCAACCTTCCAGACCCACTCGGGGGAGAGGAAGGCGTCGCGCCTGCCGTCGGTCTGCGCCTTGACCTCGGGATGCGGGCGCATCAGCATGACGATCGTTCCGGGCGTCTTGAGCCGGCGCATGTACTCCTGGAACAGGTCCGACTCGGCGATCTGCGCGACGGTGCGGGCCTGCCCGGCGGTGTAGGCCATCAGGTCGAAGCCCCGGTCGCTGACGAACGGGTAGCCGTTCTCCCAGAACGGGCGCTCCATCCGCATCTGCTCCTCCCAGATCGCCAGCTGGAACGAGTCCATCAGTTCCATGTCGCGCATCGCCTGGTCGAAGGTGATCCCCATGCGCTTCATCACGTTGCCGACCGCCCCGGTCAGGTGCTCGCAGCCGAGTTCCCTGGACAGGTGCTTCGCCAGGGTCGTCTTGCCGGTGCCGGACGCGCCCAGGAGGTAGACCCGGACGGTCGCCGGCCTGGGCTTGGCGACCGTGCCGGATACCGGAACCGCCTCTGTCCGGACGGACGCGAACGTCTCCTCCATCGAGCGCATCATGTCCGCAAGCGGGACCGCTTTGGGTTCCGGCTCCAGTCGCGTGAAGCCGTCGTCGCCCAGGGCGACGACGCGGTCGATATGCTCCTCCATCGCCGTCGGTGCCCATTTGTCCGCCGCCATCGGAAGCCTCCTTCAAGCGAGCCCCAGGACGATGAACCGCACGATCATCTGCCGGCAGAGGTGCGCCCCCATCTTGTGCAGGTGCGCCTCGTGGTCGGCCAGTCCCATCACGTCGGCCATGATCTGCCTCGCCTCCTCCCGCGTGTAAGGCCCGCCGTTGCCACGGTAGAGGTAGGACAGGCACTCCTTGGCCGCTCGGCGCTCCCTCGCCGCGAGGCCTTCCGGCACGTTCCCAGGCTCACGCCCGGCCATGCTCGATCTCCCAATAGGACAGCGGCCTTCCCTGGACCGCGAAGGGCGTCTTGTTGTACCGGGCGCGCACGATGCGCTCGGTCCCCGCCGGCTCCTGCACGCCCCACTTCCGGCGGAAGTAGTCGAGGTTGGACTGGAACCAGTGCCGGACGTGGTGCGCCATCTCGGCGTCGGTCTTGATCGTCTGGCTGCCTCCCCCGAAGTGCTCGTACCTCGCGGCGTGGACGACGCGGCAGCGCTGGCCCCCCAGGACGACGCGGGCGTAGTAGTCGTTGTCCTCGTAGTAGGCGGGCTTGAAGTTCTCGTCGAAGTAGCCGTGCGCCGCGATGGTATGAGGATAGACCATCGCCAGGGAGAAGTCGGCCCCGTCGGTCAGCGCCCGGTCCTCGGGCCTGCCCTTGGCCTGATGCTCCTGCACGGCGCTCCAGACGGCCACGCCTTGCGTCCTGGCATGGTAGGTGTCGGCGGCGACCGGCTCCTCGGGCAGGATCCTCGGCCCCATGCCGAAGTCGCACAAGGCCTCGATGCAGCCCGGATGGGGCCGGGCGTCGGAGGCGGCGAGCAGGACCAGTTGGCAGCCGTCCACGACCGCACGCCTGATCCCCTCGTTCCACGCCCCGCCGACCGTCCGCTCCCGGTCGTTCACGACCTGGACCCTCGTCGGCCTCTTGCTGTCCGGCCCGCCGATCGTGCCGCCCACGTCCTCGCCCAGCCGGCTCTCGGTGACGACCTCCTGGGTGAGCCGGTTCGCCATGATCCAGACGCGGTAGTCGGCCTTCCGGTCCCAGCACCACTGCTTGGAGACGCCCATGCGGGCCACGCTGCCCATCAGCAGGTCCAGCGCCGCCCTGGACTGCACGATCGCGGGTATGACGATTCCCAGCCGCATGCCTCACGCCTCCTTGACGCGGCGGAAGCCTTCCCGGTCGGCGACCCAGAGGCCGTCGTTGGGGAAGAGGAGCCGCCCGCCCGCCTCGATCCAGTTCCTCTCGCGCTCCACGATCTCCTTGCGGAAGTGCCAGGGCAGCACCAGCAGCGACCGGCACTTGGCGCGGACGTGCTCCTCGCAAGCGATCGGGATGCCGTTGGCCGTCCTCCTGCCCCACTTCCGCTCGTCCCGCTCCGAGGCGAGGATCACCCGGTCGGGGCCGAGGCCCCAGCGCTGGAGCATGTAGTTGCCCTTGGTGGACGCCCCCAGGACGCCCAGCGTGCCGTCCATGCCCGGCAGCCCCGCCAGCCGCTCCTGCTCGGCGCGGACGGCGCAGGCCAGCGCCTCGGCCCGCTCGGCGAACTTCATGATCCCCCACTCGCCGACCTTGGGCTCCTCCTCCTCCAGGATCCTCTCGACGTCCTCGCGGCCCTCGCCGGCGATCCCGCCCAGCCGCGCCGCGACGACGAGGCTGCCGCCGTTGACGGGCCACACCTCGGCGCGGAACAGGCCGAAGCCGGCCCTGGCGAGGGTCGCCCGCAGCGCCCCCAGGTGCCAGTAGGTCAGGTGCTCGTGGCAGACGTTGCCGATGTCCAGCATGTCGTAGGTCGCCGCCGCCCACGCCACCTGGATCACGAGCGTCCCGCCGTCCTGCATCACGTTCGCCACGTCGCGCAGGAAGGAGACGGGGTCCTCCAGGTCGTAGAACATCGCCGCCGCGATCACGAGCTTGGCCCGGTCCTTGCCCAGGAGGCGGTGGCTGTTCCAGGCCAGCGAGGAGAAGTAGTCCGGCACGACGACGCCTCCTGGAACCGCCTCCCTGGCCGTCTCCGTCAGGTTGCGGGCAGGGTCGAAGCCGACCCGCTTGAACCGCATCGGCAGCAGGGACAGGAGCGTCCCGTCGTTGCAGCCGATGTCGAGGACGGTGTCGCCGGCCTCCAGGCCATCGCCGTGGTGGAGCATCGCCCAGGACGCCAGGAGGCGCAGGTGCCCGCGCATCGTCTCCGTCGTGCCCGAGCGGTACCAGTAGTCGCGGTAGCACAGGTCGGCGGGGACCGTGTGCCTGAGCTGCGCCAGCCCGCAGCCGTGGCAGCGGGCCAGGACGAGCGGTGCCTCGGGCGGCAAGGGCTCCTCCTCCAGCGGGAAGCCGTTGATCCTGGGCGAGCCGAAGTCGGCCACGTCCTCCAGTTTGGCCGAGCCGCAGGCCCGGCAGAAGCAGGCCCTCGCGGCGATGCCGCCGGGGCCGACGCCCGCGCTGTCCGTCAACGGATTGACCGTCCCTCCCATCAGCCTGCCCTCCCGCGAGATCGCGTCCGCCTCTTCCTGCATCCGCTGGCGCTCCAGGGGGTCCATCCCTGCCGGCGGTCCTTCCTCCCACGTCTCCCCGGTCATAGCTTCTCGCCTCCCTGGTGCGCCCCGTTGGCCCGGTCGATGTCGTCCACGAGCTTCCAGCGCTCCCGGTTGAGGTTCGCCAGGTCGATGGCGACCTGGGCGACCGACATGGCGTTCTCGGGCGTCGCGGCGCTCGTCGCCTCGATCCAGCCGACATGGTGCCACATGCGGGCGTGGATCTCGTCCAGCCGGTCGCGCTGCTCCTCGGTGAGGACCGGCCCCTTGCCGCCGTCGAGCAGGCCAAGGCGCTCCTCGATGGCTGCGTACTCGCGCCGCAGGTGGTCGGCCTTCCTGCCCCTGCGGTCCCATTGGGGGATCTTGAGGGCCAGGACCGCCCTGCGGTCGATCAGTTGGCCCGGCGTCGGGTCGATCAGCGACATCAGGCAGCCTTTCCGGGTCCGTCCCGTTCCTGGTCGGTCAAGGGCTTGAGCCGGGCCTTGTCGCACGGCTCGCCCTGATGCTCCTCCTCGCGCTCGCGGGAGAACATCACGCCGCCGCAGCGGGCGCACCGGCTGACCTTCGTCGATCCGATCCAGAACGTCTGGAACGCCTTCGGCTTCGCAGGCATGGCAAGAACCTCGATCCATCGCATGGTTCAGGCCCTCGTCGCGACGAGGGAGGCGAAACTGTAGGGGCCGACGTGGTCCCCCTTGTAGCGCCAGTCGGGGTTGTCGCAGCAGAGCATGCCGGGCACCTTCTCGACCGCGTGCGCAAGACGCATCATGCCGTCCGCGCCGTAGGTCCGCAAGTGGCCCTGGGTGAACGCCTTGCCCGAGGGGTGGAAGTCGGTCGTCAGGACGAGGACCCCGCCCTTCCGGACGCACCGGGCCATCCTGCGGGCCTGCTCCTCGTCGTTGCCGTCCCGGTCGTCCAGGTGCTCGACCGTGCTGACGCACAGGACGGCGTCGTAGGCGCAGGAAAGGCCCATCTCCTCCACCCGCTGCGGCAAGGACCGCACCAGCCCCGGCGCTCCCACTGCCAGCCCGTGCCGGCCCGCCGTGCCCGCGTCCGCCGCCGGATCGAGGACGAAGACCTCCGCGCCCAGGAGCGCCAGGGACGCCGCCAGGGGCGACCACGCCCCGCCGACGTCGAGGATCCGCCTGCCGCGCAGCGGGGCCGACTCCGGGCAGGGCCAGGCCCGGTCGCCGACGAAGGCCAGCCGGCACGCCTGGAGGCAGATCGAGTACTCCCACTGTCGGTGGTGGTGCTGGAACAGGCAAGGGACGCCCGCCCCCTCCAGCAATCGCCTCGCCAGGGAGACGACCGGGCTGTCGTGGCAGAGGCGGCGGTAGTCCAACGGATGCAAGGACCGCGACAGGGGGTCCAGGCCGCGCAGGTGGTCGGCAAGCTCCTCGGGGTCGGGATCGGCGCGGTAGTGGGTCCAATCGTTGACCAGCGCGTGGCCCATGTCCCAGCTGCGCCCGTCGTGGACGACGAGCTTGGGGACCGGGAAGCCCTGGGCGACGGCCAAGGGCGCGCTCATGAGCCCGACGAACCCGCTCGACGCGGCGATCACCGAGGCCATCTGGTCGAACGGCAGCCCGCACAGGTCCTCCGCGCCGTGGTCGCCGGCGACCGCCTCGCCGTGCCCTCCGACCTCGACGACGGCGAAGGGCGAGGCGGCGGCGAACTCGCGGAACCGCTCCTTGTGGGTCGTCTCGCCGCGCGCCGCCAGCACGACGTAGGGCTTGCCGAAGAAGCGGTGGCGAGGCCCCGGAGCCCCCGGATCCGTCGCGTAGCGCACGGGTCCGATCTCGTGGTCGGCGAGGCCCGCCTGCCGTGCCATGAACAGCGGCAAGGGGCAGTTGGGGACCGAGCGGTAGCCCAGGTGGTAGACCGCCTCGTAGCCCGGCCCCTCGTCCCCCTCCTCGCCGGTCGTCGGCACGACGGGCGGCTGCCCGCCGCAATCGAAGCCCGTCGGCCTGTAGGTGCCCGATATCCTGACGTTGCGGATCTCGGGCTGGATCGACAGCAGCGGACCCAGGGCGGCGCACTGGGCGCTCGTCCAGAAATCGGCCTGGCAGCCGTGGCGGGCGCAGAGCGCCCGCAGGGCGGGCAGGGCGTAGAGCGCGTCGCCGAGCTTGCCCGGATGGGTGACGGCGATCATCGGACTCCCTCCCGCACGAGGGCGATGTTCCACATGCGCTCGGGCGTCTCGGTGATCCGGCCCTGCAGGACCGGCTCGGCGTGCCCCTCGTCGTTGACGAAGCGCAGGTCGAAGCCGGCAGCCATCGCCCATTCCAGTTGCGCCGCCTCCCAGGCGTCGGGGTCGGCCCCCCACCGCATGCCGAAGAGGTGCTTGCAATGCTCCAGGACGACGACGCAGGACGTCTTGAGGCAGGACTCCGCGCCCCGCAGCGCGTCCCAATCGCCGCCCTCGGCGTCGATCTTGAGCAGGTCGAACGCGCCGCGCATCCCGATCAGGGAGTCCATGCGCTTCCCCATCACCGTCTCGGCGTGCTGGCCGGCCCTGCCCTCGGACAGTTCGACGCCCGACGAGCGGCGGGCGTGGTTGGCCCCCATCGTGCCCGGCATGCGGACGATCCGCATGACGCCCGGCTCCCTCGTCGCGGCGAGGTTGTGCAGGTCGCAATGGGTCAGCCCGTTGACCATCGCCGTCTCGTGGGTCAGGTGGAGGTTGCGCGGGCAGATGTCCACCGCCACGAGCTTCTCGGGATGGTCGAACGACCCCTCCCTGGCGCACGCCTTGCCGACCGCCGCCGTGTAGTAGCCGAAGCCCGAGCCGATGTCCATGAAGGACATGCCCTTCTCGGCGCTCGACAGGAGGAAGAACGTCACCCACGGCTCCCAGAAGCCGTCGAGCGCGAGGTGGGGGACCATCGAGCGGTCCGCCGGGTCGGCGTGGAGGGTTCGGTCGCCGAGGATCCGGCAGACGCAGGAATTGGGGCCGAGGTACGCGTACCTCGCGGCCTCCCTGGATCGTCTCTCCAGGTCGGCCCGGTCCTTGAAGCGCATGGGTGCCCGCCTTCTTGGCTCCCTGCCGGTGCTCGGCAGGATCGGAACGGGATGGGTCAGGAGGGACGTTGTATCCCGCCCGCGACCGCCGTCAAGGCCGTGGCCGCAATTCCACCCCGCACCGCTCGTGGTCGGCCCACCGGCCCCGGAAGACGCCGTCGCCGCAGAGGGCCAGCGCGCACGTCAGGCCCGACGCGCCGTGGAGCGCGATGCCCCGCCGGACGCCCCATTCCTGGCACGTCCAGAACGCCTCGCAGCCGGCAGCGCCCTCGCCGACCGTGCCGCCGGCCTCCAGCGAGATCACCCGCTCGTCGCCGGCGAATCCTCCCGTCGGAAGACGGCGGTAGTCGAACCGGCAGCCCTCCAGCGACCGCCGCAGGGCCGTCGTCGCGGCGTTGTCCATCGCGTGCCAGAGGAGGCCGTTCCAGATGCCGCGCAGCTGCGCCGACGCGGCGTGAAGCTCCTCCTCCAGCACGAGGCCACTGACCCTGCGGTTCCGGCCGTCGAGCCTCCACTTGTCCTGGCAGCGGTGCAATACGGCCGGCGTCCCGTCGAACGCGTGCTGGACGATGCAGCACTCGCCCTCCCAGCCCGGCCCCTTCGGGGGCATGGCGTACTCGGTGCCCAGCCTGCGCCATCCCAGGTGGAAGCACTCCTTGTCGCCGTAGACGTGGCCGAACGTGAAGTCCGAATGCTCGGCGTACCAGAGGGCCATGCGCAGCTCGCGCCAGCACCGCCCCTTGTCCACCATGAACTGCCCGGACTCGAAGGACGGCTCGTCCCGCGCGGGGATGCCGAAGATGTCCCAGACGCCCTGGGTCAGCCGGCCCATGAAGTTCTGGTGGTCGAAGTCGGGGAAGAAGACCGCCCCCCGGTCGCGGTAGGCCCGCCAGCCGAGCATCGCCTCGGGCAAGGGGATCGACACGGCGTCCGCGTCGAGGAAGACGACCTCGCGGAAGGGCGACATCAGGGCGGCGAACGGCTTGAGTTCCCAGCCGGCCAGGATGCGGACGCGCGCCGCCTCGGGATGGTCCAGGGCGTCCACCGTCTCCACCCCCAGCGTCTCGTGCAGCATCCGCGAGAGCGCCAGGTCCATCTCGTTGGGGCCGAGGTGCCACAACTGGATCGGCAGCCGGCACCCCGCGTCGCGCAGCCTCCTGGCGTGGACCCAGGCCGAGGGGAGGTAGCCGTGCGGCAGCCCCGCCCGCAGGACGGGGGCCGCGCCGCCGCACATGACGACGCCCTTGCCCTCCCACCGGCCCCACGAGGGGGGAGGCGCGTCCATGCCGGTCAATTCGCTGACCTTCGCCGACGCCAGGAGGCGCATCGCCTCCTGGGTGTTGGCCCAGCAGCGCCACGAGCCGGCGGGGTCGTCCCTGTCCTTGCCGGTGGAGGCGTCGCCGACGCGGCGGACGGGCCAGCTGCCCGGAGGCCTCTCCTGGATGAGCCGGGCCATCTCCTGGGCGGGCAGGACGGATTCCTTGTGCAACGGAGCCTCCTCGTGGTCGGCGCAGCCCCGGCAGTCGGCCAGGGTCGGCAGGGGATGGGAAGGCGAAGCGGACGGGTGGCGGCACTCAAAGACCTTGAGCTTCCTCGGCTTGCCCCCTCACCCCGGCCCGCAATCCTTCAGGATCGGACGTCCGGCCACGTCGCGCCTCGCCTCGCCCAGCCAGCGGCATCCCGGCATCAGCCGGGCGGCTTCGGCGCGGTTTTGCGGCCCAGGCTCGCCCCATGCCTTGCGGTACGATTCGCCTGCCTCGCAAGGGGAAGCGCACCAATGGCAGATCCGGCAGGAATCCGGGGAAGGAGGATGGAGCCTCAGGCATGGCCTCGGCATGGGAATCACTCCGTGACGGTGATCGTGACCGTGGAATCGCAGCAGGTCCCGAAGACGACTCCGTTGGCTACCAGATGGAACGGAGAGCAATCGACGCTGGCCGCAGGATTGGACGACGCGAACGTGTCCACGTTCCACTGGGGCGAGAAGAAGACGAACAGGCAGTAGACCACGATCTTCTCGCAGCCGCCGACATCGAGGTTGCTCCATGCCGAGCCGTCCCAATCCAGGCGGTACGTCCCGGCGCATGGGCCGGAATCGACCATGGCGTACAGGACCGCCGGGATGGGCGCGGGGCAGCAATCCGTCTGGATGGGCGGTTCTTCCGGCGTTCCCGATCCGGACGAGGAGCCGTTGCCGCTCTCTCCTCCGCTGCTGCCCCCGGAACCGCTCCCGCTTGCCCCATACGGCGATCCGTATCCCGAACCGGCCCCAGAGCCGCTTTGGAGCGCCGAGCCGCTTCCTGGCCCGCTGGCGCTCCCGGAAAGGCCGCTTCCTCGGCTCCCCGATCCCGACCGGCTGCTCCCGAGGCCGCTGGACCGCCTGGACCCCCTGGAGCCGGCAGAGCCGGACCCCTGGCGGCAGCAGTAGCCCCCGTAGACGCGCTTGCCGTCCTCGGCGGTCCCCAGGAGCGCCGCCAGGGTCCGCATCCCCGTCCAGACGTAGTAGCACTCCGAGGAGCCGTAGACGCGCTTGCCGTCCTCGGTCGTGCCCAGCAGCGCCGCCGGGAGGCGGTAGCCCTCCTGGTCGGGGCGCACCGCCCCCGAGGCCTCGGCGCGCGAGCCGGGGCCGCCGCCGGGACGATGGCAGTTGCCCCCGTAGACCCTCCTGCCGTCCTCGGTCGTGCCCAGCAGGGCCGCCAGGACGCGCTGCGCCGGCATCGCCATCGCCGTGCCCTCACAGGTCGTTCAGGTCCTTGTACCAGCAGGCGTCCCCCACCGCGTACGCGCCGGTGATCACGTCGTAGACGACCTCCTGGGCCGGGTAGAGCCCGTCCGTCTTGTCGGTGGACAGGATCTGCACCATCGTCACCAGCACCGCCTCCATCGCCGTGAAGGTGCCCAACTGCTCGTCGGGGTTGGCCCCCATCGCCTTGAAGCCCGGCTTGTAGCGGGACAGGAAGTGCGACCCGGCCTCCACGCCCCAGATCTCGCCGACGACCGGATCGCCTCCGGAGGCGTCGTAGAGCATCGTGCAGGGAAGGTCGCGCGTCGCCTGCCCGTTGCCGCCGACCCCGATCGTGGCGAAGCCGTTGACCAGCACGTCGGTCTGGCCGTCGCGCGTCGGCAGCCCGACCTCGACGATGCCGTCCTCGCCGATCCCCTGGACGGCCAGGACGGCGAACGGGGGGATCGCGTCGTCGAGCGTGTTCCTGACGGCGATCCAGGCGACCTGGGAGATCGGGTCCGTCCTTTGCTGCGGCATCGGTCCGTCCTTTGACTCACTGTTTCCACGGTGCCATCGACGGCCCCGGCTTGGTGTTGCCGGCGGCGTCGCCCACCCTCGGGTCGGCCTGTAGCTGCGCTGGAGAGAGGTATGATATGCGCCGGCGCTCCGGATAGGGAGGGAGGTAGGTGGAATGCTCGCTGTGGAGCGAGGCCTGGGTGGAGCAGCCCGACTCGCCGACCGTCCACGTGACCTGGTGGATCGAGCCGTCGATCGCGATGGGCACGATGCCGTTGTACTCGCGCTCCATCTTGGTCCTGACCTGGAATTGCGCCATGTGGCCCAGGAGGTAGTACTGCGCCTGCGCCTCGCACTCGGCCTTGTTGTCCACAACGCGCAGGAGGCGGTTGGTCGATGGATCGTAGACGCCCGCGTAGACGAGGCGGATGTCGTCGTGGCGGAAGACGGCGGGCCGGGTGCCGGCCTTGGGTCCGGGCGGCTCGTAGTAGCGGAGGTACCGGACGACCTGGTTGGTCTGCGCGTCCCTGACCTGGACCGCCGTCTGCAAGACGATCGAGGCCGGCAGGACGGCCCCCTTCTCCAGCTTGTAGACGTAGTCCGAGAACTGGAGGACCAGTTGCTCGTTGTCGATCGTGAACGGCACGATGACGGGCAGGTCCGGGTCGCTGTTGTCGCTGGCCTTGGCGAAGATCACGCCGGTCGGTGCCCAATGGTAGGAGCCGTAGACCTCGGCGGGCTTGTCGCGGCTGTAGCCGTCGTAGAAGTGGACGGTCAGGGGCTGCCCGTCGCGCCCGATGATCCGGGCGTCGTTGGGGGCGGGGACGACCTGCTCGACCTGGGACATGCTCGGTATCAGTTGGAAGATCCGCGCGAGCCTGCCGAAGCCGGGCACGAACGCCGCCCGCCTGGGATCGGACACGTCCACGTTGGCGAGGGCGTAGTGCTTGAAGACCGAGCCGCGCGCCTTCTCGACGGCCTGCTGGTAGGTCAGCCGGTCGGTCCGCTGCACGTCGGCGAACGCGGGAGGCGAGCAGTAGGCCCAACTGTTGGACGACGGCTTGCCATGCACGTCCACCTTCCACGTCAGCGAGGGCGGCGGGGAGTCGGGATCGCCTCCCGCCCGCAGGGCCTTCGTCTTGACGACGAACACCGCCCCGTTGGCTGGGCCGGTCAGTTCCAGGGTGGAGATCAGGATGCGCCGCGCCGTCACCTTGCCCCGGATGCGCGGGTCGGCGCTGGCGTTGATCGCCGCCGCGAGCCCGTTGGCGACGTCGATGCCTCCGTCCGCCCCCGAGACGTAGGTCACGATCGCCCCGTCGATCGTGACCTGCCACTGGTTGAGGAACTTGGCGTTGCGCGACTCGATGTCGACCACGTGCCGCGTCGCTCCGGTCGTCGGCTTGTAGCTCAGGTTCTCCAGTTCGCGGAACGACTTGTCCCACTCCTCCCCGCAGGCGACCAGCCGGATCCTCGTCTGGTGCCGCGTCGGCGCGCCCACGAGCAGCAGCGAGTCGGGCACCTCGGGCGACTGGGCGCTCGGCCCCTGCTTGGCGATGCTGCCTGCCGGCAGGATGCCCGTGCCCGACCCCAGCGGCACGACGGCGACGGTGTCGGTGTCCAGGCGGTAGACGACGCGGCAGCCCAGCCCCTCGGCCAGGTCCTCCAGCGCCTTGGCCGGGTTGACGTAGTCCCAATCGATCGGCAGGAGGGCCGTGTTGGGCACGGCGACCGTGTAGCCGGACTCGCCCATCGCGTCCAGGCAGAGCGAGCAGAGCGCGGTGTTCGTCCGGACCGTCCAGGGGATGAACCGGTTGCGGTAGTCGCGCTGGTTGTAGAGGCCGGCGACGACGCCCGTCGCCCTCCACTTCCAGCGCCGGTCGGTGATCTCCAGGTGCCAGACGGTCCCCGAGGCGTCGGTCGTCGTCTTGATCCCGCCCAGCCGGCAGTTGGGGATCGTCACGCTGCGCGAGCCGTCGTAGAAGACGAGGTTGCCCAGGGTCGCCGGCATGCGCGCCTGGGGGTTGCACGTCAGGATGGCCGTCGAGGGCATGATGCCGTGCCCGATCGTGTAGGAGCACGACCGGACTCCGGACACGCCCGGCCAGCTGGCGACGCCGTGGATGATCGCAGGCATCGGCTCGTCCTCAGTAGGCGGTCGGGGTCCAGATCCGCTTGCGTCCCAGGCTCAACGTCACTTCCGTCAGGTCGCAGTCGATGTGCAGCCCGTTGGGAGCCGCCGGCCACGTCACGGTCCCCGAGGTGTCCAGGAGCGCGCCGCCCGCCTCCAGGCAGACGTCGCCGGTGATCGAGCGCGCCCGCAGGTCGCGCGTGAAGTCGAGCTTCGCCCCGGCGGCGATCTGCGGCACGTCGGCGATACTGCCCGACGACATCCACCAGACGGTCCCTCCGAAGACGTTGATGTCCCCCGAGCAGGAGGCGGCGCGCTTGACCGACGTCTCGCCCGCCTTGATCGTCAGGTCGGTGAAGTCGGAATTGATCTCGATGGTGCCTCCCGCCGCGACGATCGAGCCCAGCGTGCAGCCCTCGCCCAGCACCAGCGTCACGTCCGAGGACGGCGACGTCTCGTAGCCCACGCGGATGACGGGGATGCGGGCCGTCGATCCGGCGTCGATCGCCGCCCCGATGCTGCCCTGGTACGCGTTCATCACGTTGGAGGCGTGCGACCCCTTGAGGACGAGCGCCGGCACGCCGTCCTCGGGGCTGGAGGCGGTGCCGTCGATGTAGGACGTGTAGGCGGCGGACGAGCCGGTGTCGATCTTGATGCGCCCGCTGCCTCCTCCCAGGCCGTAGCCCACCCGCAGGACGCCGGGCCGGATCCTCAGGTACTTCTCGCGGTACTCGTAGTAGCCCGAGGATTCGCGGTAGTCGGGCAGCCCGATCTTGCCGGTGTAGCTCGCGGAGATGTTGAGGCTCGCCAGCGCGACCGTGTTCTGGTCGATGCCGTAGAGGATGTCGATGGCGGTGTTCTCGATGAAGACGTCGTCGGCGGCGACCGGGACCGTCCCCAGCGACCAGTTGAGCGCGGTGTCCCAATGGTTCGGCCCCGAGGAGGCCGTGGTCGTCGCCGTCACGAGCGTCGGGGTGCCCGAGCCGGCCCCGACCGCGGCGCTCGACGTCTGGATGAACGGCACGCCCGCCGAGGCCGACCCGACCCCCAGGTAGGTCGTGTTGTCGGTCGCGACGACGTCCTGCCATTCGCCGCCCGAGGCCTGGGCCTCGACGATCAGGTCGTAGAGGCCGGTGACGACCGTCGCGACGAGCGTGTCGGTCGCGGTGAACGTCAGGTCCTTGCCGTTCATCGACACGGTGAACTCGTTGCCGACCGTGACCGACGCGGGCGTCACGGTGTTCTGCTGCGCGACCGCCTTGGCGTCGCCCCGGAAACGGTTGGTCCCCATCCTGCCACCCTCCCTGGTAGGTCAACGCCCTGACTCATCCCAGCCAGAGCCTCGGCACGCCGGCCAGTTGCGAGACGGACTCGAAATTGTACTCCCAGGTGATCCCGAAGTCCTGGTACCCGTTTCCCCTGCGCTTGGGCGTCTTCCGCGAGAACCTGCCGCGCTCCTTCAGGTCGCCGGGGAACAGGGGGGCCGGGATCGCGGGGTAGGCGCGGTAGCCGACCGCGCTTCCCCGCTGGACGGCCCAGAACGGCACCTGCTGGTACACCATCTGCTTCTGCGGCGGGCCGTTGAGCGCCGGCTTGTGGACGTAGAGCGGCCCGCCTCCCCCGAAGTCCAGGGTCTCGTCGAACGCGACGAGCAGCGCAGCGGAGCCGTTGATCGGGAACTCGCCCTCCACCGAGAAGGCGAACGTCCGCAGGGTGGCGAACTCCGGACCCGTGCTCTGGGGGAAGTCCGGCCCCTGGACGACCCGGACGCCCGAGATCGAGCCTGCGTTCCTCAGGACGTGGTAGGCCTCGCTCCCGTTGTCCGCCTTGAAGACGAGATCCTGGTAGTTGACCCGCAGCGCCGCCGCCATCGCGTTCATCTGGGCGGTGATCGCCGCCTGCCCGTCGCCGACGAGGTAGCCCTGCACGTCCACGGTCAATTTGCGGGCGTAGGGCTGGTCGGCGACGTTGAACAGCGCGACCTCCCGCTGGGACAGGAGGGTCGCGTTGACGTCGAACTGGTAGCTCCCCCACGATAGGCGCATCTCAGCCTCCACCGTTGGCGTTCTTGGCCCGGCGATCGATGTCCACCTTGCTCAATTGCCGGTTGACCCGGTTGGTGATGGCGACCTCGATCGCCTTGATGAGAGGCCCGAGCTTGGTCGCCAACTCCTCCGCGAGAAGCTCCTCGTTGATCTGCACGTTGGCCTCGATGTTGGCGTTCAACTCGACGCGCTGCTTGCGGATCTTGTCGAAGTCGTCGGCCATCGTCTCGCCGATCGCGGCGGCGAACCTCTTGCGGTCGGGGTCGGCCTGGGCGTTCCTCCTGGCCTCCTGCGCGAGGAAGTCGCCCGCGCCGGCCTTGGCGAGGATCGCCTTCTGGCTCTCGGCCAGGGTGCCGAAGCCCTGGGTCTTGGCCTGGTTCGCCGCCTGCTGGGCGAAGATCCGCTCGCCCTTGGTCAGCATGCCCCAGGCCTCCAATTGTCCGCGCGCCCGGTCCTCCTTCTCCTTGAGGATCGCAAGCTCCTCGCGCTGCTGGGCGACGTTGTTGGCGCGAAGCTCGGCCTCCATCCTCAGTTTGGCGAGGCCGGACTCCTTGGCCTTGACGGCGTTCTCCTCCAACTGGGTCATGTTGTTGATCTGGGCCTGCTGGTTGGCCAGGAGGCCCTTGATCAGCCGGTCCTTCTCGGCCTTCATCTCGATGTAGGAGTTCTCCAGCCTCATCGCGCGGCCCAGGTCCTGCCGCATCTGCCGCTCGTCCTCGACCAGCGACAGGTTGTTCTTGCGGAGGCCCGCCGAGTCCTTCTGGATCAGCGCCGTCTTGATCTCCTCCGCGCCGATCGACCGGGCGAGGTTCAACTCCTTCTCGCGGAACGGGGCCATCCGCTCGTACTCGCGGTACTTCTGCTCCTGCGCGTAGCCCGACTTGCCGGTAAGCTCTGGCGCGGAGTACCCGCCGTTGCCCAGCCCGCCCCGGAGACGACCGGAGGCGTCGATCTCCCCCGCCGAGACGTGAGCCGCCCGCGCCGCCTCCTTCTCGCGCCTCAAGGAGTCGTATTGCCGCTCGGCGGCGAACAGGATCTCCTGCTTCTTGGTGTTGTCCTCGTAGGCCGCTGCCTGCCGGCGCAGGGCCTCCGTCGTGCCGCTGACCGCGTCGCGGAAGTCGGTCCAACCTTTGACGAACGTGCCCAGGATGGGGATGGACTGGCCGAACGCCTCCATCTTCTGCGCGTTCGTCATCGCGGCATTCTGGCCGATGGCGAGGCTCTGGCCGAAGAACTGGAACGCCTTGCCGATGCCCATGACGGTCAGGGCCAGCGCCCCCATCGCCTTGCCGAACGCCTTGGGGTCGGACTCGTCGCCGCCCTTTCCCTTGCGCTCGAAACCGAAGGCCGACCTGTCCACGCCGCTTCCGGCCTTGCCGGCCTTGTCGAGGTTGCTCCACAGGTCGTTGGCCGACTGCGCAGCCGCCTTGAGGCCCGAGGCGGCGTTGCCGGTCAGGTTGACGTCCAGGTCCAGCCTCGATCGTTCCGTCGCCATCTCAGCGGCCTCCGGAGGACAAGAGGTTGACGACCGATTGCAGGAGGCTCGACTGCCTCATCGGCCCCAGCGCGTCCTCGACCGACCGGAAGAGGGACGCATGGGTCCGGACCCAATGGTCGGCGGGGAAGGATCCGACGGCCCGGCAGCAGAGGTAATGGTCGTAGGCCTGCCAGAGCCGGTCGTCCAGTTCGCAGGCGCTCTCGGGGACCGGCTTCGCCCCCTCGGGGATCTTCGGGCACTTCCAGCAGGGGGTCGGCTCGCCGGGCCTCCTGGGCACGCGGACGGCTTCGTCCCCGCGCCCCTTCATCGTCGGCTTGCCGTCGTCGTTGAACAGCCACGCCTTGCACTCGGCGCACGAGCGCGACGCGACCCTGGGGTGGAGCATCAGCAGCCTCACCCCTGCGACGAGTTTTTTTGGTCCTTCTCCTGCGCGTCGGGGCCGTAGCCGGTCACGATGTCGAGCATCTGGTCCAGCACGCGGAAGTGCAGCCGCTTGACGTTGGCCTGGGACGGCTCGACCCCCGCGCCGGCCTCCCACGAGACGAGGCAGGAGGAGACGAGTTTGGCTGCCGCCTCCTCGACCTTGGCCGGGTCGTTCCGGTCGGCGGCGCGGTACTCGTAGACCGCGCGGGGAGGGGCGGGCCGGTAGGTGAACCGCAGCTGCGGCCAGTGGCCCGGCTTGCGGGCGACCTCGCCCTCCAGGGTGAAACCGTCGTCGATGAACAGCCTTTCCGTAGCCATGCCGCCCTCCTTGGTATCCGGTCGTCGCCGTCCCAGGACGGGATGATAGCGGACGACAGGCGACGGTCAAAGCGCGGACTTACGGCTGGCGTGCCCTGCGCCAGCCGTAAGTTGGTTTGTGCCAAGAGGATATGGTTCAGGCGGATGGCTGAAATGGGGCGAGGGCGCGACATGGCCTTCCGGGGAAGGATCAAGGTCCGGGGTTCAGGGTCGTCACCAGTTCCAGGGTGGTCCCGGACTTCCAGGCGGTGCCGCGCATCGGCAGCATGACCTCGCTTCGGCCCGGCACGGTCGGCGACTCGCGCGGGAACGTCACCTTCGCCATCGACATCGACAGGACCGCCGAGCCGTTGGTGAAGACCGCCGTGGCCGCGACGCCCGCCGCGCCGGTGTTGTAGAGCGCCGTCGAGTCGCCGTGCGGGGCGTTGAAGTTCAAGGACACCATGCGGTCCTGGGCGATGATCGCCGTCCGCGTCTGGTTGTTGAAGAACCGGTCGCGGTCCACCTTGTTGTCGATGACCAGTTCGATGTCCTTGATGTCGTACTCGGTGGCAGCGACCGTCAGCGCCAGGTCGTGGAACATGAACGGCTGGGTCGTCAGGTCGATCGAGATGGCGGGGAAGGTGCCCGAGTTGGCCTCCGTCTCGTCTACGCCGACGATCTCCAGTTCCAGCGACAAGGGCTCGCCCTGGCTGGACTTGAACGTCGCCCGGTCCACGACGCAACCCGAGTAGGTGTAGACCTTCGCGCCCCGGTCGATCGTGATGTACCGCGTCGAGAGCGAGTCCCCCAGCGGATACGTCACCGTGCCGCTTCCAGAGGGCGACCCGCCGAGGATCCACGCCAGGAGGTACGTCATCTCCAGGCTGTTGGGCTGGAGGGAGAGGGGGCCTTCCGGCCTGCGGAGGCCGGCACGCACGCGCTCGACGGAACGGCTGCGCGTGCCGCGCAGCCCGTTCGTGTCCTTGAACTCCTCGGTTAGCTTGAGGCCTTCCGACTGGAAGTCGAAGCGCTTGGTCACGGGGTTCGCCGTGTCGATCCCGAGCTTCGTCGCGAATCCGTACTGCCCGGACATATCAGCCCCTCCCTTCCCTGGAGACGCACTGGAACAGGATACCCGAGTAGTGGTAATTCATGTTGTAGAGCAGGGGGTCCACCACGACCTCGGGCCTGGCCCGCACGGTGATGATCTCCTTGACCCCCTCCAGGCGCTGGTTGCGCATCGCCCGGTAGATCGTCTGCCTCCACCCAAGGTACCGCTCGCCGTTGGCGACGAAGTCGTGGTTGCTCTTGGCGATGATGACGATGGGCACCGGGTAGGCGATGTCGTCCGTCGAGACGAGGGTGCCGACCTCCTCCTCGGCCCCGTACATCGCGATGCAGATGATCGGCAGCCCGTCGATCTTCTCGTCCACGCGCGGCAGGGTGCGGATGACGATGCCGTCCTTGGGCAAGCCGTCGAACTGCTTCCTGAGCAGTTTCCGCTTGGCGAATTGAAGGCAGTCCCAATGGACCGAGATCCCTGGCACGTCAGCCTCCGATGCCCGCAGGCGACAGCACCTCGGCACCGACGATGGCGGCGATCCCGCCTCCGAACCGCCTGAGCGATTCGGGCGACAGCCCGAAGAACTGCCGCCTGGGGATCCGCCTCGTGCCGAACTGGTGGTACGGCCCGTAGGGTGCCGTCTCCAGCGTGATGTCGTAGGTCCGGTCCTTCGTGATCCGCGCCGCGCGTATGCCCGCTATGGTCTGCTCGTAGAGGTTGCCTGTCAATAGCAGCGGCGTCCCGGCGCGGTGCTTGAGCGCCGCCCATCGCTGCCCCGAGGGCGAGGTGCTGGTCAGGAACGACCGCGCCGTCGTCGCCACAAGCTCCCTTCGCAGGAGCGCCAGCGCCTGCGGCTTGCCGAGCATCCGCTGCCGCTCCAGCATCGCCGCCCGGTCGGCCAGCCACGCGGTCAGACCTTTGACCGACAGGACGGCCCGCTTGGTGTCGATCACGCCTTCTGCTCCCTGGGGCGTCCCATCGTCTCGTTGGGCTGCATCCTGACCTCGCGGTTGCCGAACGTCCAGCACTCGCCCGTCGCGTCGAGGAAGACGACCCACAACAGATCGTGCTCCTGGGAGTAGTCGATCAGGACGTGCGCCCAGCCCTTGCCCTTTGGCGTCTCCAGCGGCAGGGGCGGGTCGAGCCTCATCATCATTCCGCCCCCACCGCCTTGGTGCAGGTCAACTGGTACCGCGTCCGGAAGACGCGGGCCGTCGAGATGCGGACGACCCACTCTTCGCCCCCTTGGACCACGAGATCGTCCTGTCGCGGCTGTATCAGGCATTCGGAGGCCCACACGTTGAAGATGCCGACTTCCTGACCGACGAAGGCCCCTCCCAGGGCCATCAGGTCGCTCTTGGACGGCTGCCGGTAGCCGATGGAGTCCATCGGCCAGTCCACGTAGACGCCGTCGGCCAGCTTCCAGCGGTGGACGCCCGGCGCGGCGCGCGGGTCCAGGTCCGTGCGCCCGTCAAGCTCCTCGGCGTCCATCATGCCCTCCCTGCGGCAAGCTCCAGGTAGTCCACGGAGAGGACCGGGGCCGTCCCCGCCGCGCGGCAGCAGAGGAAGGGGGAGAGGCCGACGACCGGAAGGTTGGCCGACAGGGTCGTCATCGACGCCCCGGCGACGCCGTCCATGTAGCCCGTGAGCGTCCCGGCGCTGGCGTCCAGCACGAACCCCAGCCGGGCCAGCGTGCCGGCGGCGAGCGTGCCCAGGACCGCCGACGAGGACGAGACGCCGGCCTTCCGCATCGACAGGGAGAACGAGCCGTCCCCTCCCAGCGAGTGCAGGAAGATCCCGTCGGTCGGCGCGAGCGACGAACCGGAGATCGCCGACGTCGTCGTCGGCGCGAGGCCCAGCGCGAACCGGCCCGTCAGGGCGCTCGCCTTGACGTAGGCCTCCATCCACAGCCAGCGCGACGAGGAGCAGAGGACGGGCAGCCCGGCCAGCTGCGCCTGCACGCCCTGGCCCGAGGCCGAGGCCAGGGACAGGACGCCGTTGGGGTCCGCCGTCGAGAGCGCCGCCGTGCCGCCGTCGGAGGAGACGACCCAGCCGTCCGCGCCGCGCGCGAACAGGTGGAAGTCCTCGCGGAAACGCGCCAGGGGATAGGCCTCGGTCAACCATGCCAGAGCCGGCAGCCGCTCCCACAAGGTCCGGTCGTCCGCAGGGGACAGGTCCCGGTCCTTGAAGGTCAGGACGCCGCCCGCCTGCCTCGCCTTGGTCATCATCGCGCCGACCCTCAGGAAGAAGACAACTCGGAGGCGTAACGGGCGACCTCTCCCAGCACCAGCTTGCCGGTCGCCAGGAGGCGGTTGAAGCCGGAATCCGTCCGCCAGACATCGTAGCAGTAGTCGCCGGGCAGCCTGAGCGTCTGGCTTTGCGCCAGGGGTACCTTGAACAGCCCCGCCGGCCCATCGGTCACCACGCCGTCGGCGCTGAACAGGACGCTCCCCGTGCGAGCCTGCCGGCGGACGTACATCTTGATCGTCCAGCCGGTGATGTCGGTGACAGGCGTGTCGCGCGGCGTGTACGGGATCTCCACGTCCTCGCCGGGATAGACAGTCAGATCCTTGACTACGGGCATGCCGTCCTCCCACCAAAGCGACTCCAGTCCCTCGCGCCCCCACAGGGAGGCCTCATCGTCGGTCGCCCATTCCGAGACGACGTCCGCTTCCGACCAGTCCGAGGCTTGCATGTCGGCGCTCCACTGCCCGGACGGGTCCAGGCCCCAGCCAGAGGATACCGTCTCGCGCTGCCAATCGGAAGCGATCTCGTCGCGGCCCCACAGGACGCCAGGGGCGACGCGGCGCGACAGGCCTGCCCCCATTCCCAACCATCGTGCCAGCCAGAGCAGCATGCCGGCCTCCTCAAGCGGCCTCTGCCGCTATCCTCGCCTTCACCGCGACGATGAAATCGTCCATCGTCCGCGCCGGCAGGGCCGAGGCAGGAAAACCGTTGGCGATGATGGCGTTCCGCTGGTTGGCGGTAAGAATGCTCAACAGGCCGTTGATGCGCAATGCCATCGCCTGGTCCTGGTTGAACAACTCGGCAGCGATAGCGCGGATCAGCCGGTCGTCCGGATCGCTGCCGGCCTTGCTGGCGGCGCTGGCCCTCGCCTTGGCCTTGCCGGCCAGCCAGGACGCGTCGCCGGCATCCGTCCAGTCCAGCCCCGCCAGGATCGCCGCCGCCTGCTGGCGCTGCTGGTTCGTCGCCTCGGCCTTGAAATCGACGCGCGCCGTCTCCTGCGTGATGCCGGATACGCCGTTGATCGGGATTCCCGCCGAACGGATGACATCGTCCAGTCGCGACAGCCTCGTGATCTCCCTGTCCGTCATGAATCACCCCATGAATTCGCCTTTGATGCCGATTGCCCCGAAGATGGACGTGCCGGTGCCTGCCGACGACTCCACGCCACAGATGACCTGCGAGCCGACCGTGAACGGGATGAATACGCCCGACGCACTCAGGCTCGTGCCTATCTGATAGGCTGTCGGCGCGTACAGGTAGGTGTAGACGATATTGTAGTCCGCCGGGTTGTTCAGGCTGATTCCCGAGATGGCGAACCCGGCGGTCGCGGCAGGGGTCGCGGTGTTGCCCTGGACGATGCCGAGCATGTGCTGCAATTCGCCCGTGAAGATGTGCGCCGAGGCGTTGGCGTAATCCGCGTTCCAGAACCGTATGCCGCCGTTGTAGCCGTGGCTTCCAACCACGGCGACGGCCCACTTCAAGGTCTTCTGGTTGTAGCGGTTCCACAGGTAGCGGTACTGGTCCACGCTCGTCGTCTGCGTCGTGCTGCTTGCCCGGAAAGCGCCGATGGCTAGCCGGCTCTTGTCGCCGGATTTGCAATGCCTGCCATCCTGGATCGTCACGTCGGTCCCGCGCTTGCGCGACTGCCAGCAGGTATGCGTGCCGCTTCCTGCCGACGACGTGTTGACGGTCGCGCCGGCAGGCTCGTTGGTCAGGTTGAACGTGTTGGCGGTCACATTGATGGCGTAGTAAATCTGGTTGGCGGCCAGGCCGGTCGGCAAGCCGCCGCTCGTCGTGAACGATACCGGATCGTAGTAGTTGATGGCGTTCAGGCCGTGGGAATTCATCGTCACGACGGCAGGCGAGGCGTTGGAGATGGTGCAGGTCGAATTCTTCCACGCTAGCAGTTCCAGCGAGACGCCGTAGAGGGACTGCGTGATCGATGCTGTCAGATCCACCTTGTTCGTGCCGGCCACGGCATCAGCCAGGGTCGTGTGGAACGTGCCGGTCGTCGAGGAGGCAGCGTTGTAGAAGTACGCGGACCCGGCTGTCAGGCCGCCGATGGTCAGGATCGGGAACACGACGCTTCCAGTCGCCCATCCCGTGGCGCTCCCGAACGTGACGACATCCGTTCCGGCATTGGTGCTGCTGGGCGTGGCGATCTTCGTGAACATATAGACTTCGTAGGCCGCTCCCGTCACCAGCGTTCCCAGCGCGATGCCGAATTGCGGAAGCTGGAACGGAATCCAGCGCGAATTGTCCGCGTCCCACAGGGTCACGACGTCGCCGTTATAGGGCGACCAGTACAGGAACGTCCCGGCGGCCTCGCTCCCCTCCCACGGACAATTGACGACGGTCGTCAGCCTGCCACCCGGAGGCGGTCGCAAGAGTCCGAGGATTGACTGGTTCGTCTCAAGCCTCGTCCCTGGCAGGGTCGGCGCATAGACGACCGCGCCATCCCACAGGGACGGCGCGGCGATCGTCGCCAGGTTGGCCGGGTCCAGCGGCGGATAGTGGATCATCAGTCGTATTCCTCGATGACCGAGACAGCCTGCGATCCCGATGCGACGATGGCCTTGACCTGCTGGACCGACCGCAATTCCATGCAGGCCCCCTTGATGCCGGGAAGCAACATGCCGTTCGCCGTGCTGACGGTCCCGACGCCGACATAAACGTCGGTCGTGCCCTGGTTCGTGATGAATAGCCGCCGCCTGGTCGAGCGCGATGCCAGCAGCTGGTCGCCGCCCGAAGTGGTGCCGACCGTGACCTGGGTGTTGGCCGTCGTCGCCGCGCCGATGGTATCGTCCACCTGTAGACGGTTTCCCGACGTGACCCCCGCGTACCGGCCCCTGGTCGTACCATCCTCCAGGACGTGGACCTGCGCCCGGTTGACGTTGATCCTGGCCGCACCGACATCGTTCTCGGTCAGCGCGGTCCCGGCGACCTCGTCGTAGATGAACCCGGCTGGGAAAACCTTTGACGAACCATCAGTGAACGCGCCGTTGTCCGCCAGGACCTGGGAATCCTGGACGGCGAAGGTGCCGGCGTTGGATACCGGCTGCGTCGCCTGCCAGAAGGTGCCCGATACCGGCACCGCGGTCGCGCGCAGCTGCGCATCGGTCAATGGTCCCGTCACTGCGACGCTGCCCGATACGGTCACCGCGCCGGCGATGGGCAGGGGTGTGCCATCCACGATGCCCTGGACGGTCAGGACGTCCGCCGAGGGGACGCCGGCAGTCCCCAGCGCCGGTTGCTTGGCAGCGGTCGCCGCTCCTGTCGGCAGGGGCAGGGACGCGACGCTGATCGGGACGGCGGTCGCACGAAGCTGCGCGTCGGTCAGGGGGCCGGTGACGGCGACCGCCCCCGAGACGGCCACGGTGCCGCTGACGGGGATCGGGTTTCCCGAATCGTTCTTGATCTCCACTTCGCCGGTGATCGACACCGTGCCGCTGATCGGCACCGGTGTCGCGCGAAGCTCGGCATTGGTCAGGGGGCCGGATACCGGCACATCCGCCGCACGCAGCTGGGCGTCCGTCAGGGGGCCTGTGACGCCCACGGCACTGTTGCGCAGCTGCGCATCGGTCAGCGGCCCCGAGACGGGCTGGACGGCCTGCCAGAAGGTCCCCGAGACGGGGACCGGGGTGTTCCTCAACTCGGCATCGGTGAGCGGCCCCAGGACCGGAACGCCCGAGGCGCGAAGCTCGTCGTCGGTCAGGGGTCCGGCCACGTCCACCGGCGCGGCGCGAAGCTGGGCGTCGGTCAACGGACCGGTGACGGCCACGCTGCCCGAGACGCCAACGGTCCAGACGCCCGATTGCGTCGTTGCGACCGTCCCCTGGACGGCGACCGGCAACGGGTTGGAGGAATCCACCAGGGAACGAGGCCCGTCCATCGCCCCGACCAGCAGCTGCACGAACGGGATGAAGACCTGTGTCGATCCCTGCGTGATGCGGTCGCCGGCGACGTTCTCGCCGCCGGAACCCGGGTCCATCTCGGAGTAGTCCAGGTCCGGCATTCCTTGCCTCCCCCGTCAGTCAAAGCTCAGATGAACTGTCCCATGCGCCGGTGCGACTCAAGCATCATCTTCGCGCCGGGCGGCAGGTCTTCCATGAGGATGCTCGGCAGGCGTCCGGGCGGGGCGTAGGTGACGGAGTAGTCGTCCATCGACTCGGCGACCTTGATTCCCGTCGTGCCCATCTTGGCGGCTGGCGACAGGGCCTTCAATTCGTTGAACAGCTTCATGCCCGTGAGCAGGGCCGCGGTGCGGAATTCGGTGAAGGTTTCGGCAAGCTCGTCGGCGCTGTAGCCACCAACGTAGACGATCCGCACGCTACGGGCCTGGAGCGACCAGATGCCGCCGACACGGAAGAGGAATCCCGACTTGCACCAGCGGACGCCGACAGGATCGGTGCCGTCCCAATCGGCGTGCCAGTCGCGGCCCGCCGTCAATGCCGAGGCCGTCGGCCAGTCGCCGGCGGGGTAGTCGGGATTGAGCCACGCCGAGGGGTACTCGTTGACCGACGTGATGCTGCGGACCGGCAACAGGTCGAGCGAGAGCGTGTCGCGGCTGTTGCCCCGTCCCTGCCGGATGGGCCGCGCGCCCTGCGGGCTGCCCTCGTAGGCCAGGACGTCGTCCTCGTCCACGACGCCCTGGGACAGGGAGGGCCGCGTCGAGATCAGGGGGAGGTATTCCGTCCTGGTCGCCTGCTCGACGTCGTGGCCGACGTACTTCTTGACGAGCCGGTCGGCCAGGGGCGCGACGATGTCGGCCAGGGCGACCCAGGCCGAATGCTTGGCGTTGGTCCGCGACAGCGACAGCGCGGCGATCAGCTGATTGGCGGTCGCAAGCATGGCGCTCCCCCTGGCCGGTTGTCAAGCCAGGAGGATACCAGACACTGAATGCCGATTCAATTCTTGAACCACGTGACATGTAGCGTGGCCGAGGCCGACGTCTCGATGGCCTGAACCTTGGAGAAGTCGCCGGCCCAGGCAAAAGGGGTGCCGGCGACCAGCTTGAAGCCGTCGGTCGCCGTCGGGGCCGTATCATCGAACCGCAATCGGACGTCCTTGGTCTCGGCCTGGAGCAGGACGCTCGTCGCGCCCGCCGGCACGGTCCCCAGGCCGACCGCGCCCGACAGCGACGCGATCTTCGTGTAGCCGACGCCCACCTGCGCCATGGACGGACTCCTTTCCGGTCAATCCTCTGACTGGCCGCCTTCGTCCGACATCGGATGCGCCGGCGGCTTGCGGAGATGCTCGGCCAGTTCCGGCCTCCGCTGGATGATCGGGGCGGTCGGCCCCTGGACCGGCTTCGCCTTGGTCGCCGCGAGCGCTTCCAGGCGCTCACGGCACAGCTTCTCCAGGGACAGCAGCCACCCCTCGTTGACGCAGGAGAGGACGAAGCCCGTGATCTCGTTGGGGTCCACCGCCATGACGTCCGATCTCCTGTCACTTCGTCCGGGGCACCGCCTTGGCCTTGCCCGTCCCGCCGCACTGCGGGCAGGCCTGCGGGCCGTTGGGGTCCCCCTTGACCTTGGCGACCCTGGTGCCCGGGTCGATCACCCTGACCCTGCCATGCCCGTCGCAGACATGGCACGTTCCCTTGTCGTCGCTCACGGCTTCTCGTCCTCGGCGGCGTCCTCCAGGTACTTCTGCGACCGGGGCGACTGGTCGAAGTGCTGCGTCCTGGTCTTGCCCGGCAGCCCGGCGATCTGTTCCGCGGTCGGCAGCATGCCGTGGACGACCTCGGCGTGCCTGCCGTCGACGGCCTTGCGCACGCAATGCAGCCACGACTTCAACTCGTCGGGCGTCAGGGAGGGGAAGTCCATCGTCCGGTCCGCTCCCGCCTCGACGCGGAACGCCTCCTTGTGGACCTTCCGGGCGCGCTCCAGAAGCTCGGCGTTGGCGGGCTCGGCGAGCGGGTCGAAGATGCGGGCCGAGGACCGCGCCGGGTCCACCATGATCCGCATGCCCGGCAGGTCCGGCATCGAGGCCAGCACCGGAGCCATCGTCACGCCGATGAGGTTGGCCCTGGTCCACCGCCCGCGCAGGTTGGACATGTTCATGGGCCACATGTACTGCCGGTTCTTGTCGCTGGCGATCTCGATGACCACCGACGCCATCCGCTTCGCGTCCGTCACGGGCGCTGCCGGCGCTGCGACCTTGCCGCCTTCTCCTGCCATCGTCCCGACCTCCGTGCCACGGCGTCCCGCTGCGAGACGCCCAGGCCGTTGAGGCTACCGTGAACGCGCCGGGGCGGCAAGGCCTGAACCTTGCCGCCCCTTGCGGTCCCCGGCAGCGACAGGGCTCACAGACCGTCGATGACGGCGTTCTGCTTGGAGGCGATGCTGGCGATGGTCGCGGCCAGGTCGTTGTTGCGGACGGTGATCTCCACCCAGCCGTCGCCCTCCACGAAGGCGGTCACCGACGAGGCGGTGGCGATGATGGAGTCGCCTGCCGCGCCGGTGGCGTTGGCCCCCGAGATGGCCGTCGCCGCCACGCTGCCGCCGGTCGCGTTCTGGTTGGCGGTCGTCAGCGCCATGACGCCGCCGGTCAGCGCGCCGCCGGTCGTGGACAGGGTCAGGGTCGCCAGCTTGCTCGACGTCGAGGCCGGCTTGCCGGTGCGGAACAGCGCCGACAGGATCGTGAAGGCGAACGGCAAGGCCAGCGCCCACGCCCCGGAATTGACCAGGTCGGAAAGCTGCATGGGGATGATGACGGTCTGCTTGAGGCCGGCGGCGGCGATGGTGTCGCCCGCCGTCCCTCCGCTGTTGTCGGTCAGGCGATTCGGCTTGAATCCCACGGTAGGCTCCTTGAGTCAGATGTCGGACCGAGGGGCCGGCGCGACGAGCGCCGGCCCCAGGGAGCCTATCAGGGGCCGTAGACGGCGCTGATCTGTTCCACGACGGAGGCGACGGTGCCGTTGTCGATCTGGAGCAGCAGCGGCTCGTCGTTGCCGAACGACTCCACCACCGACCCGCCGTCGCCGGTGAACTGGTTGACGCCCGAGGCCTTGAGCGTCAGCGTCTGGTGCGCCTCGCCGGTGTGCGGGTCGGTGTCGCCGATGACGCCGAAGAAATACACCTTGGCCCCCAGGGCGAAGCCGCCCGTGGGCGCGGCGGCGGTCAGGGTGACGTTGCCGCCGGCGTAGGTGCCCGAGGCGACCGTGGTCACCAGGTAGGTGCCGTCGGGCTTCTGGACGGCGACCAGGTCCGACGCCGCGATGGGGTTGTCGGCGGTGCTGCTGGTCGAGGAGTAGTCGCCCGGGTCGCTCGCCAGCGGCAGCACGGGGGAGGCCCCGGCGGCGACGGCGGCGGTGAGCGTCGTCTTGCCCAGGACCCGCAGGCACGTCATGACGTGCGCGGTGGACCCGGTCGTGACCACGATCTTCGTGACCTTGGTCTTCTTGCTCTTGCGCGGCGGCACCAGCACGTTGATGAGCGTGCCCGCCGTCTGCGTCAGCTTGCCGCGGGACCACGTCCCGCCCATCGTCGCTCCGAAGGTCATGACCTGTGCCTCCAAATGGGCCGGCTGGGCTTGTGCCTGTCTGCTCGGGGAAGGAATGACCCCTCGCTATCGCCGGCCCTGGGTCAAAGCTCTGACAGGGAGAGGGCGAGGATAAGCGGCGGCCCCCTCTCCCGTAGGGCCGCCGCCTGCCTGGATCAGGCCCCGTGCCATCTGGCGTCCTGCCTGACCGGGGCCTTGATCGCTTCTTCCGGCGTCTTGCCGGTCCTGAGCCGCCTCGCGATGGTCGCCGCCTTGACGCCCACCGATTCGGCCCATTGGGCTATCGTCTTCATCTGGCCGTCCATCTCCACCAGATGGCTCGACCGCCTGTTGTTCGCCTGCTCCTTGCAGGTCGCCCAGCGGCAATTGCCAGGCTCGTATCCCTTCTCGTTGTCCTTCCGTTCAAGCTGATGCTTCGCGGTCGGCGGCTCGCCCATGTCGGCGAGGAAGTTGTCGAAGACCAACCACCGCTCGCAGACCTTGATGCCCCTTCCCCCGTACCTGGGATACGACTTCGACTTCGCATTGAGGCATCGTGTCTTCATGTCGCACCATCGACGGTAGGTCAACGATTTGTTTTTCCAACCGGCGTTGCCGTGCTTGTACCTCGCGTGATCGACTCCTCGTCTGACTGGCATGATGAAGCCCTCCTGGCTTCATCCTAGCCAATCATAACGACTTGTCAATCCTGTTAGCTCTGCGCATCCGTGATGACCGAGGCCGCGCCGCCCAGTTCCAGCTGGCCGCCGAACCGCATGCGGACGACGATCAGCTTGAGGTTGCGGTTGGCGAGGTAGTTGCCGCCCGTCTCCACCCGGATGTTCATGCCGAGGCGGCGGTACATCCGGTAGCGCTTCAGGTTGACGAACGCGATCCAGTTGTTGGGGATGTCGTTCTGCACCTTGTAGGGACGGTCCAGGAGCTTGTAGTCCTGGTGCGTCATGCCGAAGACCCGGCGCTCGTCGGTCGGCCCGACCGGGATCGAGCGGACCCGCCGGTAGCTGGTGTCGTTGGCGATGAAGCAGTTCATCGCGCCCGGCTCGTTGCGGAAGGCCTTCGACACGCCGAACAACAGGCCCTCGTAGTCCGACACCGTGGGCGCGCCGCCCGGGTTGTCCGAGGAGACGCTGGTGGTGCCGGGGGCGTAGAAGAAGCCTTGCGGCTCCGTCACGCCGTCGCCCACGCAACAGACCCGGTCCAGCCACTCCATCGCCTTGAGCCCGTAGCGCTCGCCGACGATGCCGCCGATGTCGGCGGGGCTGTCCTCCTCCAGGTCGAGGCCGATCTCCATTGCCGCGACGGCGGTGTAGATCGTCGTGTCGAACGCCTGGATGAAGCTGGCGGTGTTGAACGGCGTGATGGGCGTGCCCTCGGCGATGCCCGACGTGAAGGTCGGGTTGCCGATGCTGAACCCCTCGATGCGCCGACCCCGCGTGATGCCGACGGTGTTGACGAACGGCCACACCTCGCCGAACAGCACCGGGTAGAGGATGACCATGTCGTCGAAGACGACAGGCGCGGCTTCCAGGCCGCCCGAGACGCTATCATCGAGCAGGGCCTTGCGCTCCACCTCGCGGAGCTTGCGGCCCTCCAGCTTGATGACGCCGTAGTCCTCGGTGCCCTGGCCGTTGACCAGGCCGGTCCACTCCATCTCGTGGAGGGCGTAGTGCATCAGGTCCCGGTCGTGGTCGGTCATCCGCAGGCCGCGCGGGATGTCGCGCGGGTCGGTGCTGGCCGCGATGGAGAACTTGAGGTACGCGCCGCAGACCGCCTTGTCCAGCTCGGACGGGTGGCGAAGCTGACGCCCGTCGAACGTGGCCGGACGTCCGGCGAACGGGTGGGCCAGCCCGTTGCCGTCGCGGCCCGACTTCTGCGGGTAGACCGCGTCGGCGCGGTCCTTCTTGTACATCTCCGACACGCTCTTGACGCGCGCCGTGTCGGCCTTGAGGAAGGGAGCCGCCTTGCCGATCAGCGTGACGGCGGGCGAGGCGTCCGCGCCGACGAGGCCCTTCTCCTCCAGGGCCTTGTCCACCGCCTTCTCGACCTCGGTGCGGGTGTCCTTCTTCTTCTTGCCCGCGTCCTGCTGCCCCTTCTTCTCGGGGAACAGGGCGTCGCGCAGCTGGTCGCCCAGGCCGGCGAACCCGGCCTTGATGGCGGCGGTCAGGGAGCCGGCATCGCCGTCGCCCTTGGACTTCTTGGAAGGGGCCTTGCCGGCCTTGATCTGGTCGACCTGGGCCGCCGACAGCTTGCCGCCGGCGATGGCCTTGGCGAACGCCACCTGGTAGGTCGCGTCCTTGGACCCCTTCTTGACGCCGAGGTGCTTCTCGGCGTACCGCTTCATCGCATCGTTCAGCTTCATCCTTGACACTCCCTCGGGGCTTGCTTGCCCTTGGTTGATGGTTCAGACCTCGGACTCACTCCCCGGTCAGGCCGACGCGATGGCCCTGGACACCGCGTCCAGCAGCTGCGACAGGCGGGACTTCTTCACCTTCTTGCCAGCGCCCAGCATGAGGAGCAGGAACGCGGCGGCGTCGTCGGCGGTGGTGAACGACTTGGGAGGCTTGCCGGTGACGGAGGGGTCTTCCATGTCCTCGCCGTCCAGGTCGTCCTCGTTCTGGTCGTCGCGCTTCTCCTCCTCCTCGTCGTCGCCTTCCTTGTCGTCGTCCTCCTCCTCTTCGTCCTTGTCGTCTTCCTCTTCCTCGTCCTTGTCCTCCTCCTCTTCCTCGGAGGACTCCCACTCGATCTCCTCGGACTCCTCCTGGGCGGGAGCCGAGCCGCCGGCCCGCTCCGCGCCGATGGCCTCGGAGACGGTAATCACCATCGCGTTGACCTTGGCGAGCGTCTCGTCGGAAAGCTCGCCCGAGGCGGCCAGGGCCTGCAGCTGCTCGCGGACCTGCTCAAGCAGGGTCTTCTCGCCCTGCTCGTCGTCGCCCTCCTCGCCCTCGTCCTTCTCGCCTTCCTCCTCGTTGTCGCCCTCGGCCTTCTTGCCGGCCTTCTTCTTGCCGGCCTTCTTCTCCAGGGACTCCAGCAGGCCCTTGAGCCCGCCGTCGAGGTTGAGGTTGAGGGTCACGTTGCTGGACGCGCCCGACTTGCCGCCGGTGCCCGAGCCGCCCGCCTTGTTCTTGCCGTTCTTGTCGAAGCCGCCCTTGACCAGGGTCGCCCGGACGTCGTGCAGCCGCTTGGCCCAGGCCTTGACCAGGGGGCAGTGCAGCTTGCTCCGACCGAACGCGGTGATGACGGCGTCGGTGTTCGACGGGATGGAGACGAGCGACACCTCCATCATCTCGTAGGCCTTGACGTGCCAGCCGGGCTTCCCCTTGGACTCCTCCTCGGATAGCGGCTCGTACTCCTTGGGAGCGAAGCCGTGGCTGATCCGCAGCGCCCCGAATTCCACCAGGCAGGCCGCGTCGCGGCCAAGCTCGGTATCGGCGATGGCGCAATGGCCCTTGATCTGGTCCTCATCCTTGCCCGTGATCGCCATGTGCCGGCCGATGGGCTGGGCGGCGTTGTGCTGCCACAGGAGCGGCATGCCCGAGTCGATCTCCGCGCCCTTCGGCTCCAGGATGTCGCCGTCGCGGTCGCGCTTCTTGCTCGTATAGACGGCCTCGAAATGCATGCACGCCTTCAGGTCGCCGCCGCCCTTGGCCTCCTTGATCGCCTTGAGGAACGACTTCCTGGCCTTCTCCTCAGGCTCGCCGAACAGGCTGTCCGACTTGGCGGCCCAGCGACCGCCGAGGATCTTCATGTCGGCATTGCGGAACACCAGCTTCCGCCCGGCCTCCTTGATGGACTGATCGAAGACGAACCGGCCACCAGGGCCGAAGTAGCGTTCCGCCGACTTCTGATCGGGGACCACGTCGGCGATGGATTTGGCGTACCAGAGGGCCAGGCCGATGCCGCCCGCGCGGGCCTGCTTCGCCTTGACCGCCGCCAGCAGCCGCTTGAGCTTGTCTCGCATTCCGCCCTCCTATGGCGTTTCCGACCGCTGAACGCGACAGGGCCGCGACAGGCTCCTTGCCCATCACGGCCCCGGTGTTGCTTCCCGACGGTCCGCTCAGTCAACGAATTGACTTCGACGGAAGAAGCCTACGCGCCCGCCTCGCCCGCTGTCAAGGCCTTGCGCTCCGCGATCTCCTCGACCGACCGCATGATGCTCTCTTCCACGAAGCGGACATTCTTGACCCTGCCGTTCTCCCACTGGATGCGGATCGTCACTTCGCCGTAGGCCTGGGCCTGCGACCGCTGGGCGCAGTTGAGGGCGACCAGATCCAGGAGCTTGCCTATCATCTCCTGCGACTGGCGGCAGGCGGCGCGGGCCTCCTGGGCCTCGCGCATCCGTTCCTGTCGGACGTCATGTCCCACGGCGTCCCCTCTCCTTGAACGGCCTCGGGCGGAACGGCCCCGCCCACGGCCCCTCGTTCTCCCATGCCGCCTCCGTGGCCGCGTCCTCCAGGGCGACGGCGACGCAGCGGCAGCGGCAGCGGTTGGCCGCCGACAGCGTGATGTCGCCGGGGTAGCGGCAGCGCTCGCCTCCCACCGTGAACAGCCCGCCCACGGGGACGACCTGCCCATCCGCCTCCTCGTGGGCGTCGCGGACCCTGGCGTCGCGCTTGGTCGCCCACTCCTTGGACGTCCGAGAGCCTTGCGGGGCGCTTTCGGCCCTCGCCATCCGGGCGGCGTGCGCGCCGGCGTTGAGCGCCCCGGTCGTCTCGGTGACGGCGATCAGCCAGGACCGCGCCGCCGTCGCTGAACGCCCCAGGACGCCGCGCACGGCCTTGTAGACCTGACGGCCCTTCCCGCCCGCCCGAAGGGCCTTGCCGATGGCCCTGCGCAACCTGTCGCGGACCTTCCAGGCCATGTCGGACCAGTAGCCCTGGCGCATCGTCTCGTGCAGCGCCTGGGTGATGCCCATGCGGACCTTGGCGGGCACCTTGGCGGGCGGCCTCGCCTTGCCGTCCCACGGCGCGATCCCAGGGGCGAGGAACCGCTTCGCCTCGGCCACGGTGCAGCGGGTCAGGAGCGACAGCTGCACCTGCGCGCCGGCATCCATCGCGGAGGCGATATGGGGCCGGCTGGCCTCCTTCGTCGCCCGCTTCCACCGCTGCTCCATGCCGAGGCCGAACAGCGTCTCGGCGTCGTGGAGGTTGCGCGGCGGATGCTTCTCCACCTGGGCGAGGACCGCCTCGCCCAACGGCGCGAGCGCCTTGTAGACCGTGCGGGCCATCTCGACCGCGCCTGCGCCGTGGCCGCGCCGCCACAGCTCGACCGCGTTCTCCAGGCCCAGGGCCAGCCCGAACGTCAGCCTCTTACCGCAGGAATCGCGCACGTCCCATCCCTCCCAGGGCGATAGGGAAGCCGCGATCGCCGTCCCTGTCGGGCGGCTCGTCCAGGCCTGGGACGGCCTCCTGCTCGGCGGGCGCGATCATGACCTCGCCGAAGCCGGGCAGGAAGATCGAGTCGCCGTCCTCGATGGGCGGGTAGCCGTAGCGCGCCCGGATCTCGTTGCGGCTGATGGCGGCCTGGGCCGCCATGAACGTCATCTGCGTGAGCTCCAGGTCCGGGTCGTGCGACTGCGCCGGCTCGAAATAGACCAGCTGCTCGTCGTCGGGCACATCATCCTGGACCAGGGGAGGCAGCCAGCGCGTCAGCACCTCGGACATCATCTCCAGCCGGGGATTGATGACGTTCGCCACGAAGTGATCATCGGCGGTCGCCGAGCTATTGCCCGATACCAGCGTCTTTCCGTTCCGCCTCGTCACGATCAGGCCATTCGGGACGGTGACACACCAGACCGTTCCTTCGTAATGTTCCCTGCTGATATGCTTCGGCAACAGCGACATCTGGCTGCTCACCGAAGAAACACACATCGAATGGACGCCATGCGACATCGTCTTGCGCATCCTCGCGGCGCGCCCGCACATCACCGCCAGGGATTGCACATCATCCATCAGCCGGCGGGAAACGCTGAAATACGAAGCGTGCCCATCGCTGTAATTCTTTCTTTCCGTCGGCTTCCTGTGACTGCCATCACCAAGAAGCATTGCCTCCAGCGTCAACTCGGCAAGCGAGGCGGGCAGCATCCGGATCATCGTCGGAAGTTGCTTGGTGTGCGAACCGTGGCCGCAATTGTCGCGCATCCAGGCCCAAAGCCGTTTGTCATTCAGAGTGAACGTCTTCCTCGGCTTGCGGGCGTACCCGTCCTCGTTCCACTCCGCATCCGATCCTTTCCGGCTGACCACTTGCAGTTTGCGCAACCCCAGCCTAGTCATGCAATCGAAGATACGACGACATTCTTCCTGCGCATCAATGGTTTGACAGACGCTGACGGCATGGCCTCCGCGCGGCTTCGCAACAGTCCATCCCTCGGACACGAACCATCCGATGAATTCAGCGAACGGTTTGATCGGGACCACAGCGCACAGGAGCGGACCATTCTTGCGTGCGCCGCCACGATCCATCACGCCCGGCAGGATGAAATCGCCAACCAATCCATCCAGTTTCGGCCCTGGCGACAGCGGCAGGATATCGTGGCATTTCAAATCACCAGCCTGCTTGAATCCCCAGGAGCCTTTGACTTTTCGGCCACCGATGTAATCCCTCTTGAACCACATCCGATGGTCCGGGGTCACTAGCGCGTCGATCTTGGTTCCTGCCAGTCGCACCATCTGGCCGTTGAAACCTTCATAGATGTGAACGTGGCTGATAGGCTGCCATTCAAATGCGCCACTCGTCTGGTTCATGGTCCCGGCCACATCCCCGATCTTCACATCCCCGTACCGCAACCATCCGCGAAGCGTCAAGAGTTCCGTCTCGGAATCGTGGCAAGCCCGGTTGGCCCCCTCGACCTGGCCCATCGAGATAGGGTTGACGCTCCAGCCCTGGGTGAGTCTTTCCTTTGACATCTTGCCCGTTTCCATGAACGCCATCTCGCGCGGCGAGGTGGTAACGGGCTTGGCGTCGGTGATGAGGCCGTCCAGGATGATCGGTTCCTCGTTATTCTGCACGCCCCGGTAGGCCTGCTTGACGGCGGCGATGATCTGGGCGCGCTGGTCCTTCTTGAGGACGGGCCGCGCCCCCGGCATGCCCGAGATGTCCGGATCGCGTCCGACGATCAGGGCCAGGCCGGGATAGAGGCCGTTCGCCATGCCGCGCCGCTGGGCCTCCAGGGCGGCCTCGTCCACGACGACCGCCCGCGACTGCGCCTGCAAGGGGGCCAGGAAGCCGAGGGGGTTGGACGGGTCGGGGTAGTACATGCAGCCGATCTGCCCGCCGGCGACCTTGATGGGCTCGCCGCCGCCGGGCGGGGTCACCGACCAGGAGGCGAACAGCTTCTTCTCCTCGTGGACCGGCTCGACCCAGCTGGAGGGCAAGGGCCATATCTCGACGCCGCCGTTGGGGCCGTCGGCCTGGGCGGGGCTGCCCGGCTCGCCGGGGCGGCAGAACCACCAGTACGCCCGCCCCGTCAGTTCCAGGGAGGCGACCGTGTTGTGCATGAGGACCGACCGCACCATGATCGGGTTGGGCCGCCGCATGATGTCGAGGATGGGGTGGTCCTCCAGCACCTCGACCTGCTGGCGGTACTCCTTGACGAACGCCGGCACCTCGCCCTTCCTCGGGGCGCGGGCCTTGAGCTGCGCCAGCCGCGCGCGGGCAAGCTCCTTGCGGAACGGGTTGCCCTTGGACAGGATGCCCAGCAGTTGCCGCTTCTCCTCGGCCTTCACCACGCGGGCTATCCGCATGGGCTGGGCGGCGATCCGCTGGGCGATGATCTTGATGATGGAATGCACCCAGCCGGCGTTGTGCCGGTACTGCTCGGAGGCGACCGCCATCGACTGCTGCCGCCCCATCTGCGCCGGGCCGTGCGCCCCCATCCCCGCGTTCAGGAACCCGCCCCCGCCGCCACGGGCGAGGATGGCCCCCCGGCAGCGCTCGCGGCTGGAGATGGCACGGTTCCGCGCGTCGATCGCGCTCCGCATGGTCGCCTCCTTGCGTCAATCCCTTGACTCATTCGTCCAGGCCAAGCTCGCTCCTGGTCGTCTTGCCGGCGTAGCGCGCCGTCTCGGCGTCCACGCGCTCGCGGTCCCGTGCGACGATGGCGTGCAGGTGGTCGTTCTCCAGCTTCGCCATGTCGCGTTCCAGGTTGGCGGCCCGAAGCTCGGCACGCAGCCGGTCGGCCTCCTCGTCCCGGTGCGAGACGGATGTCTCCAGGGCAGCGACGCGGCGGGCGAGGACGGCCTCGTGGCTCGTCATCGCCCGCCGTCCGCCGCCCGTCAGCCACAGCCAGAGGCCGTGGAAGTAGGCCGCCCACGTCGTCCGGACGGGGAGGCCCTGGTCTTCTAGCTCCATCCTGGAGGAACCTCAGTCGAGACGCTTGACGGTGAAGTGGGCGTCGTTGATCGTCAAGGTCGGCGTCGACGCCAACGACTTGATGTAGATTTCCAGGGCGACCTCGGTCTTGGGCGCGGCGGCGTAGCTGACCTGCGCCGGCGGGTTGGTCGTCGCCGTGGTGTCGGCGAACGTCGGGATCGTCTTGGGGTTGTGCGCCGCCGTCACCTCCAGGATGCCGTGCAGCGCGATGTTGTTCTTGACGGCGTTGGTGAACCGGGCCTGCGCCCGCAGGTCGTCCACCGCGACGCCGTTGCGGTAGACCTGGACGAGGATGTCCTGGGCCGCGTCGGGCGCGCCCGACAGGTCGAAGTGGACCTCGTAGACGCCAGGGGCGTTGACGAGGATGCGGTTGTTGGCCTTGTCGGGGCGGACCGAGGGATCGCCGCCGCGCGTCCGGCTGTCGGCGGCGCTGTTGGCCCCGCCCGAGGCCGACCAGGACGCCAGCTTCGCCGCCGTCGTGGATAGGGCCAGGGTATCCGCGCCGCCGGTGATCGACATGCCGCCGTAGGGCTGGACTGCCATCTATCGACTCCTTCCAGGGAACAAAGAAGCGCCGCGTCCAGGCGGCGGTCACGTGCCGGATGATACGGGCTTGCCGAGGTGGACGCAAGACGCGGCCTCCGACGCGGCGCAGCGCCGGCACAGCGACTCCACCAACTCCTCGATGGCGAACGGCTTGGCGCGGCAGCTGACGCCCATCGCGAGGAGCGACGGGACGTAGCGCTGGAACTCGACGGCGGGGTAGCCGATCACCAGGCAGACGGCGAGGCCGGCCCGCGCCGCCTGCTCCACCACCTCCATGCCGCCCATGACCGACTTGTCCGTCTCCAGGCACAGGTCGGCGATGACCGCGTCGAAGCCGCCGACCCCCATGGCGGCCAGGGCCTCGCCCTTGCTGGATGCCACCTGGACCGAATGCCCCAACGCCTCCAACGCGGACTTGGCCCAGGTAGCGCCCGTCGCGTCGTCCTCGACAAGGAGAATCCTCATGGTCCAGACCCCTCTCTCATGGCGAAGCGGTTCCGGTCTTGGAGCGCCCGTCGCCGCCGGCCTGGGGATGCAGCTGCATCCGCTGCTGGCAGCTTTCCCGTTGCAGCGCGGCCTCGGTCGCCGACTTGGCGACGGCGGCGGCCAGCGCCTGGTTCATTACCACCTGGGCGTTGAGGAAGGCCTGGGCCTGGTCGCGCCCCGCCTTGGAATCCCCGACGAGCGCGTCGCACCACGCCTTCATGGCCTCGGTGAACGCCTTGTCCCGGCTGCGGATGTAGTCGATGAGCATGTACATCGTGGCGAACCCGACGCCGGCAGCGCCGAGGTTGAGGATTCCCGTCCATGCCCCCATGTCGGCGGCCTGGGCAAACAGATTCAGCATGTTGGTCCCCTCGGGGCTGCCTGGGCGTCTAGCGCTCCTTCGCTTCGCAGTCTCGCGGTCGCCCACCGATCATACCTGCCCAGGCCCGTCGGTCAACGCTTTGACTTGGCAGGCGGCCTGCCCCTGGGGAGCTTGGGCCGGCACAACCCCTCCAGCGCCTCCCACAGGGTCATCTCCAGGACCTTGTGGCGGTCGAGCCGCTGGAGGTGCGACACCGACATGCCGCGCTCGTGGGCGTCGTGGATGATGTCGTCCCAATCGAGCGGATCCAGGCCCAGCTGCTCCAGGGTCCGCGCCATGGCCTCGGACGTGCCGAGCCTGGCGCTGACGGTCCGGGGCGGCGCGGTCGGCTCCAGCGCGCGGGTCATGGCCTCCAGGGCGAGGCGGCGGGCGTCGGGCCTGCCGCCCCGCTTGACGAACGACTCGTCCACCGCCTTCCTGAGCCGCTGCATCTCGGCGTTGGGCCTCGGCCCCTGGTCGAACCCGTCAGCCGCCTCGGGCTCGGTACGGGACGATGGAATGGCCCGCGGCTTCCTTGCGCCACGATTCGACGTCCTCCCCGGTCGGTCGGAAGACATGCGTCGTCTCCTTGGCGATGAGCTTGCGATGCTGGAGCCACCCATCGCCCAGGTTGCTCCAGCGGTCGGGATTGCGCGCGAAGTAGCCCGCCGGCACCGGCATGGCCTGGTGTTCGGTCGGCGAGGCGTGGACGGGATGGCTGCCCACCAGCTTCTGGTAGGTGCCGAACGCCTTCTCGATGCTGCCGTCGCCGTCGGGCGCGCCGTAGCTCGTCCAGGCGCAGCGGGCCGAGGAGAGCTTGAGCAGGTCGGGCAGGGAGAGCTTGCCGCGCTCCTCCTCGCGGATGTAGGGCAGGTGCCAGTCCTGCCAGCCCAGGCTGTCGGGCGTCGAGGCGTCCAGCGCCAGCCATGCCATGCGGGCCAGCAGGCGGAACGACGGCGCGGCCATGACGTCCGTGCGGAGCGCGAAGAAGTTGTCCCACTTCGCCGCCGTGACGACCTGCCGGACCCAGGCCCACGGCTCAAGGACCCGGTTGGCGTCCTGCTTGTGGACGCCCTCGGCGTGCATCTCGTCGGCGGTCTGGATCGCCCGTTCCAGGCCGCGCAGCCACGCGGCGGTCACCCGGTCGGCCTGCTCCCCTTCCAGCCGTCCCGCGTCGGCCATGCCCGGCCCGCGCTTGCCCCAGTAGAGCGGCACGAACGGCTCCTCGCGGACCTTGCGGAGCATCTGCGCGTAGGGGATGGCCCGGCTGGACGCCGACGACTTGGACAGCTCGGGCGTCGTGGTCGGATCGGACCAGGCGCACTCGCTCCACTCCCCCTCGGCCTGGAAGACCCGGTGCGTCCTGGTCTCGGCCAGGACGATGCGGGGGAACTCCCACTCGATCGTCGCCAGCTTCTGCCCGTCCGGACCGACGCTATAGGCCGCCACCTTCACCTCGTACATGCTCCGTCCTCCATGAATGCGAACGGCCCCAGCGGCTTCGCCAGCGTGGCGCAGCCGGGGACCGTCACGCGCGCGACCTCGCCCGAGGGCAGGAAGCCCTCGCGGCGGTAGTTCTCCAGGCAGGGGGCGTTCAGGTGCTGGACCGAGACGGCGGCCAGCCGGCAGCCGGCCATCCGCGCCGCGGCGCAGCGGGAGGCGATCAGCGCCCGGTGCAGGCCCCGGCCCCTGGCCTCGGGGACGACGTAGGCCGAGTACAGCCCGGCCACGCCCAGGGGCAGGCGCTTCCAGCAGCCGATGGCGACGAGCCTGCCGTCCTCCACGACGCCGTGCCAGTCCCCGTTCTCGACGTAGCAGAACGCCTCGGTCGCCAGGGCCTCCAAGCGGGGGTCCTGGCGATCCAGGGGAACCGGGATGGGGGGCATGCGTCCCTGCAAGCGTTCCTCAATCCTTTGACTGTCCCTCGGGGACGGCTGCCCGCTTGGCTGCCGCTTCGACCTCGGGAGGGTTGCAAGGGGTCCGGACGAACGATCCCAGGCGCAAGGCGGTGACCAGGTGTTCAGCCAGCGAGAACGCCCTATACGCCCCGGCAAGGGGGCTGGGGCCGAACAGGGGCCATATCCCGTCCTCCTTGCTCATCGGGTCGCCTCCTGGGGCGTCTCAGGCGATTTGGCGCTGGGTTCCCACAGGGGCTTGAACATCTCCCAATCCGGCAGGACGCTCCCCTGGAAGGGGAGGAAGCGCGGCACCTTGAAGCGCTGAAGCTCCAGGAGCGCGGCGGTGTCGGCGGCGAGGGCGGCCCTCGCCTCCTCCAGCCGGCGCAGGAACGCCGCCTCGTCCCAGGCCTCACCCATCGCCGTCGCCTCCCTTGCCGGCCTGCCACTCGATCAGGCACCCCGCCGCATGTACGGCCATCCCGCACAGCAGGCAGATGAGCCCGCAGTCCCAGCGGAACTGCCCCAGCGAGTACGGCCAGTGCCTCATGCGGGAGTCGATCAGGCAGATAGCCAGCGCGCCGGCCAGCGCGCCGAGGTGCGCCGAGGTGCGCCCCCGCGGCGTAGCTCGTCCAGCAGAACCATGACGTCCGTGTCCTCATCGCGTCCGCGCCCTCTCCTTGATGGCCCTGAGACGTTCCATGCGGTCGTCCAGTTCCCGCAGTTCCTTCTCGTTCTCGCGGCGGCGCGAGTCCCGGTCGATCCGCGCCGCCAGCCAGAGCATGCCGAAGACGGCGGCGACGGCCAGGGCGACCAGGCCCAGGATCGCCACCGCCGGCCAGCCGTGATCCTGGGTTGGCGGCTGGTAGAGCCTCAACCGGACGCGCTTCCCATACGCTCCCATGCCGCTCCTCCCCGATCAGATCGGTGCCGCCGGCACGGGCACCGGTGCCCGTTGCCGGAATCTCCATTTCTCGACACCGAACCGTTCGCGCTGCTGCCGCTCGTTGCGGACATGCCACGCATCGCAGGCCAGGGACATCGAGAACAGGACCGTCCCCGTCCCCAGGGCCAGTGCCACCAGGATCGCCGTGACCACCCCGGGTCCCCTGCGCCTCATCCGGCACCCCTCTCGCGCGTGGCGAGGATATCCTGGAGCCTCGCCCGCATCTTGCCGTCCTCGTCCATGACGGCGCGGAACCTCTCGGTCTCGCGCCTCAGCCCCTCGGCGGGCGACGGCCTGCCCTTGATCCAGTCCCACGCCCGCATCGACCCGTAGATCAGGAGCGCCGCCATCGCGTGGACAGCGACCCCGATGCCGAACCAGCCCGCAGCCTGCGACACCTGCATGTCGGTCCCTCCTCAGTACGCCACTCGGGCGTCGATCACCGTCCGCACCGCCATGTGCGACGTCAGGTTCATGGTAGCGATCACCCGCCGCGCCGCCTCGCGCGAACCGTGCAGGTCGGCCTCGGCGGGGTCCGACCTCCACATGCCGCCTCCCCAGTAGAACAGCCTCGGCAAGGACACGTCGCGGACCGTGCCGTCCGGCCCGCCGATCACCACCGGCTCCCCGACCATCTCGTGGACGTCGCCGGACCTCGCCCACGCCACCGCGTAACGCTCCTGCTGCGCCATCGTGACATACCCTCATCGTGAAAGCCCTGGGCGACAGGACATTCTACCCGAGGTATGGTTTATGGACACCCTGACCGGGCGTCCATCTCCCGTGCCTTCTCCAGGGCGTCCAGCCAGAACGACGCGCTCTCGGCGGCGGTCCGGGCGCGCTCCAGCAGGAACGCCCGGTCGGGGTCCTGCTCCTCCTCGACGTAGTCCATGAGCAGCCGCGCCCGCTGCGCCGTCGCCCTGCATGCCCGGAGTGGATCGTCCATCGACTCCATCACTCCCGGCAGCGGCGTCGAGTCAAGGGCCTGACCGATGGGCGTCCCGCGCGTGGAGGCGGCCCAGGCCTCGCGGATGGCTTCCGCCGCCTTGGGGTCCATCGCCGGGTCCAGGGTCACGGTGTAGGCGTGCGAGGTGCCGACCAGGATGCCGTCCACGACGACCGGCGTCGAGCCGGCAGGCTGCGCCGTGCCGATGGGGACGCCGCCCAGGTTGACGACGGTCGGCCTCGGCTCCAGGTCGGCGGGCGTCATCGGCCTGCCCACCAATAGCGAGCGGTCCAGCATCCGCCGCACGGACAGGTCGGCCTCGTGCAGGACGCCCATCATGCCGTCCTCGACCGATTGCAGGAACGCGTCGCTGTCCAGCCGCGCGGCGACCGTGCCGTCCCGAAGCTCCTGGTCCAGCCGGTCGGCCTCGGCTCGGACGTCCTGGATCGGCTCGTCCGGACCCTCGATGCGCGGCAGGCCGAGCTTGTCCCGCAAGTCGTCAGTCGTCATCGAACATCACCTCCACCGTATCCTCGCCGTGGCCGTAGCGGAAGGTCCGCCCGTCGCCGTCGGTGTCCAGCAGCGGAGGAGGGCCGCCCCCGCCGTCCGCGATGATATCACGCTCGACCGAGGAACGCAGGAAGCGGTCGAACGTGGCGCGGATGCCGCCGTAGGCCAGGACATCGGCGCAGTCGGCGAACCGCCCGTTGGGGAACGACAGGATCTCGTCCTCAAACTGGACGAGCCAGGGCGCGCCGCGCATGTGGTAGACCATGCCGTTGTGGTACATGGTCGCCGCCGAGGCCGAGCGGGCGACCTTGCTGCCGTCGGCTTTCAGGACCTGGAAGGGCCGCCCCTCGACCGCCGCCAACTGGATGAGGCCGATGCCCGACGACTTCGACTCGACGGCCTGGTATAGAAGCTCCTGCGGCCAGGGCGCGCCGTCGGGGACCGGATCGGAGAGGCCGCCGTCGAGCCGCAGGAGGCGTATCGGCCCGGTCGCGCACGCCCTCAGGCACGGCATGATCTCGGGCACTTGCAGCCGCTCCCGCCAGACGTTCCAGACGAGCAACTGGTACCGGGGCGTCAGGGCGAACGTGGCGACCGCCGTGTAGGCCGACGTCTCGTTGGCGGTGGAGGCGGTATCGATCGTCTGGAAGAACCGCAGCGCCGAGATGGGCCAGCGGATCGCCAGGGGGTCGCCCTCGTCGCCCAGGACGACGTAGGGCACGCCCCGCCGCATCTCGGTCCCGAAGTAGCGGAACCGCGCCCGCTGGTAGACGGTGCCCGCCTCGGCGCTGGGCCGCTGTTGCAGCTGGCCTGGGGCGTCGTTGAGCAGGGTCGCCTTCAAGGTCTCGATCGCCGCCCGGTCGAACATCTCCGGGGCCAGGAGCTCGCCGGCCTCGGTGCGCGGGTCCATCAGTTCGGGGCGCTGCCGCTGCTTGGTCGTCGGCAGGATGGCGTCTCGGGGCAGCGGGGTCGGCGCGGGCAGGGAGTAGACGATCCGGCCCGGCTCGTGCTCGGCGGGCATCACGAGGGCCTCGTAGCCCAGGCCGGCCTGCTTCATGTAGCCGGACAGGTCGTCCTCGCGGAGCCGCTGCATGACGATCAGGAATCGCGTCTTGTGGAAGCGGTCGCCACGGGTGGACATCGTCTTGGTCCACCAGTTGAGGACCGCCTGCCTCTTGGCCTCCGAATGGATCTCCGACTGCTTGTGCGGGTCGTCGGCCACGACGTAATCGCCGCCGAGTCCCAGGCCCTTGCCGTCCACGGTCGTCGCGATGCGGTAGCCCTGCCGGTCGTTGGCGAAGTAGGACTTCACGTTCTGGTCGCCCTTGAGGCTGAACACCCCTCCCCACCGCGCCTGGTACCACGGCGACTGGATGACGTCTCGCGTCTTCATCGAGTGCTCGGTGGACAGCGCCTCGCCGTAGGAGCCGAACAGCCAGCGCGTGTGCGGCTGGGTCGCCCAGACCCAGGCCGGCCAGAAGACCGAGCAGAGGAGGCTCTTGCCGTGCCGTGGGGGCATGTTCATCACGAGCCGCTGGATCTCCAGGTCGGTCAGCGCCTGGAGATGCTCGCAGACGCATCCGACGTGCCAGGAGTCGATGAACGGGTTCTGCGGCTCGACGACGTGCCAGGCCTCCTTGACGAAGGCGTGCAGCGACTTCTCCAGCCTCTCGGTCCCCTCCGGTCGTCCCTGCGGGGACAGCCGGTGGGCGACGAAGCGCAGCATGCGGCTCGCCAGCGTCTCGTCCTTGCTGGAGCCGGGCACGTCGCGGACGGGTGAGTCAGCGCGCTTACTCCTGCCCATCTTCACCCGCCCCGGCGAGCATCGCCTCCATGTCCGAGGCGTCCTGGGCCATCTCCTCCTGCAACTGCCGGAACGCCGCCTCGGGGTTGCCGTGCGGCTTGGCGTCGCCGGACTCGACCAGCCTGCCGATCTCGACGGCGATCTTGTTGCGCACGACCGGATCGGGCACGTTGCGCATGACCGCCTCGGTGATCGCCGTCACGAGCAGGAAGGCCCGCTCCTCGGTGATGATCTGCCGCAGGTCCACGAGCCGCCGCCACTCGGCGCTCGCCATCTCCTTCTTCATCCGGAGGCAGTCGAAGACGTCGTCCCAGGCGTCGGCCTGCTGCCCGCCCGCCGTGATCGCCGCCTCGATGTCCGACATCGCCGCCAGGACGCCCTGGCCGTCCCTGGCCTCCCGCGCCGCCCGCATCCTGCCGACCGCCTCGACCATCGAGTCCCACAGTTCGCGCGGGCTCCGGGTCCCCAGCGCCTCGGCCAGCTGCGCCAGCCGCGTCTCCACGAGGGCCACGCCCGAGCGAAGCGAGAGAAGCTCGGGGTCGGATTGGGCCTTGGCGTAGGACTCCGACAGGCCCTTGGGCAGCTTGCAGTGCAGGCTCGACCGCCCGTGCTTGAAGGACGGCGAGGCCATCCCGACGGGCGAGCTTCCGCCGTGCATCCGGCAGCGCTTGCGGCCCGTCACGCAGACGTTCATGCAGAGACCGCCTTGGCGGGTCTTCGCGCCGCAGAGGCGGTCGGCGGGGTACTTGCCCAGCATGCCGCCCTTGTTCCTCTTGGCGGGGGCGGGATCGGTCGGGGGGCTTTCCGGATCGGCCACGGCTTCCTGCCTCGTGCTTTGCACGGGGTCTTTTCCGCGCTTGCCTTTCGCGCCGGCTCCGGACCCCTTGGGAGGGATCGTAGCGTGGCCTGGGGTGCTTTTGGAAGGCCGTCAGTGGCCGAGCGGCATGGGACGCCAGCCCTTGATCTCGGGGTCGAAGGCCATGTCGCGGCAGAAGAAGAGGACGCACTCCTGGCAGACGAGGGGAGCGGGGTCGGGCTTCTCCTCCCTGCACCGCGGGCAGGCGCAGGAGGAAAGGTCGCCGATGGGGAATATCCCCCCGCAGTCGCCGCATCGGTCCATGCCTTCCCCCGTCAGAAGAGGAGCCCTTGGGACTCCTGGTACCGGCAATGGGCGTGGCCCTCCTCGATCGAGGCCAGGACGCCCTCCCTCCACTTGAGCGCCCACTTGAGGCAGTTGGCGCATTTGGCGTGCTGGCACCCCTCCAGGCGGATGTTGCCCCAGCGGGCCTCGGCGCTCCAGGCCATCGAGTCGGCGCTGGCAATCCACGAGGCGCATCTGGCGATCCCCTTGCCCTTGACCCCGAAGGCGTGCAGGCGGATCCCCATGCGGTGCAGGTCGCGGGCGGCTTCCATGACGACCGGCGCGTCCTGCCTCATCCCGACGCTGCCGAACCCGACGACGGGCTGCTCCGCGAGGCGGACGCCCGCCTGCTCGTGCATCTCGGCGTGCCGCATGAAGTCCGCCCACGTCCACCCTTGAAGGACCGGCATCCAGGGGAGGCCTGGGTCCAGGCGCTTCAGTTCCAGGTAGGAGGCGACCGTGGCCTCCTGGTTGGCCTCGACCGTCAGGCCCGTCTTAGCCAGGGACTCCGGGTAGCACGTCCAGTCCTGGATCGCCGCGAAGTCCGGCATCCCCATCGTCGTCGCCCACAGCCGCGCCTCGGCGGCGTAGGCGGCGGGCTCGGTCAGGTACCTCCC